>MDSZ01092728.1_pt1 | contig 12907 bp, 10 predicted proteins | sample 811201 | NCBI WGS metagenome assembly MDSZ01 (sample SAMN05326647, study PRJNA326480) | marine metagenome | isolation source: seawater | place: Indian Ocean: North | collected 2010
GAAACCATCTACTAAAAAGAAACCCAAAAAGAAATCTAAATAATTTAATTTAAACTTTCACATGTTTTAATAGCATTTTTTACATTCAATATTTTATTTTTAAAATAAAATGGATATAATGGTTGAACGAATGATACATTTCTTGTTAAATTTCTTTTTTTTGTAATTTTTTGAAATATCAAATCTACCTTAATTTTTTTAAAAAAATTATCATTTTTATATAATCTATTTATATATAAATTATAATAATATTCTTTTGTTAATCTGTTTTTAGATTTTATAACTTCTTGATTAATTAATTCAAAAATATCATAATCAAGATATAATAAAAATGGTGAATGTTCCATAATAATATATTTATTTTTATAAATATTGTTTTCTTAGGAATTGTAATATCTCCATAACAATAATACAATCAATCTTATTATATTCAATAATATTTGATATTTCATTATATCTTTTTAATGGAATGTTTTTTTTATTATTTAAAGATATTTCTTTAAATTTAATCATTGCATCCATGCCATTATCGGTTTCAGACCATGTCGTATCTATAAATTTATATTTATATAAACATTTACCTATAGTTTTTAAACTAAAATTAAAAGCATCTTTAATAATAATTGGTTCATTTTTAAAATAAGATAATAAATCAATTAATATTATATTAGGAAATACTATTTCTGGATATTTTTTTTTTATATAATCAATATATGTTTTTTCAGCATGTCCCCAATGATATAAATAAATTACATCTAAATTTTTATTATTTAAATTTTGAATCCAATTTAATATAATATTCTTTTCTTCATCAATATCTAATTTATTTATTGTAAAATCTTTAAAATAATTAAAATTATTATCTTTAAGATAAATATTCCCTATAATACAAATATGTGGATGATCTTTTTTTATTATATTATCAAAATAAGAAGTTTTCTCTTCTAAATTTATTAAACTTTCTATATCAAAAATAAACTCATTTTCATGTATTTTTAATATATCTTTGAATTTTTGAGATATATTTTTTCTTGGGTTTATTAATATATCATTTTGAGTATTTATATGAATTATTTGTTCTTGAATATTTTTTATATTATTATCTTTTAAATCATAAAGATTATTTAATAAATAAATATTATCCCACGTTTTTATACCTCTGTTTAATAAAAAACATCTATCTTCATATGATATTCTCCATACAAGAGTTATTTCTTTAATTTTATAAGCAATTTTTTTTTTCTCATTTTCCCATTCCGATAATTTATTATTCATATTCGGATATAACTCTATACACGGTAAATCATTTTCAAAATTAGTTACATATACATTTTTTTTTAATCTTTTAATCCAATTTAATGAATTTATAACTTTATTTATTATAAATTTATCAAAAATAATTAATGCTATATTCTCTTTTTTATCTAAAATATTATTTTTATATTTATAATCCTTACAAATAAAAAAACCAATATCATTTCTATATATATATTGCTTTAATGCAGAATTAAAAACATATAAACAACATTTATTAAATAAAATAATATCATTATTACATATAGTTTTCATATTTGATTTAAAATTACAAGTTTCTGGTATAATATTAATAATAATATAATCATTTTTTTGAATATTATTTAAATTAATATTATTAATTTTATCAAAAATTTTTATAAATAAATGTTTTTTTATTATTAAATCGCAAGATACAATAATATTATATTTAAAATTATGTAAGATAGGATTTATAATTAATGGTTTATTATTTTTTATATGTTCAATAGTTTGATTTATATTAATATTTGAATCAATAGCTTCATTATAATAATTTTTATATTTAGTAATAATTTTTGATATAATATCTCTTTTATAAGTTCTTGAATTTTCTATCAAATAATTTTTAAAATATTCATTATCTTTATTAAATTTATTATTTAAATAATTTTGAATATTAAACCAATCATTTATAGGATCATTCATAATATGATTTTTTAATAATTCCATTGAGTAATAATTATAAAAATAATTCATTAAATATATATATATATATATATATATTATATATGGCGGGAACCGAATTTTTAATGAGAGAGGCTGATAACGCAGCACGAACAGCAGGTAAAAGTGAGGAGGAAATTATGAGATCTCAAGTTGAATTAAGGAAAAAGATTTTAGAAAGACAGGCAGGAAAAAATTTTGATAGAGAAAATGAACTAGAAAACTTTCTCAGTGACCCTGAGATGGGATTAAGTGACGATTTAGTAGCTAGATTTAGAGATTTTATTACTGAAACAAATCCAGAAAATAAATTTAAACAACAAATTAATAATCTACAAGGTGGAATTACTGATGAGGAATTGCGAGGATATTTGAATAATGATAATGAAGTTATTAATAATATGAAAAAAAAACAAATAGATCAATTAATCAATGATACTGCCTTTAAACAACACAAAATGAGTAATACATTAAATAATAAAGGTATAAAACCTGAATTACAAGATAAAATTAATAATCAACTAAAAGATGCGAAAATTGAAGAAACTATGGAAGTTCCTATTGAAAAAAACTCTAAAATTACTGTAATAAAAAAAAATGGTGAACCAATCTCTCATATAATAAAAACAGAAAAAGGAGAAACTATTATTTTTGATACATTAGGAAATGCTCTTCCAAAAGATGGAACTTCCGTTAAAGATTTAAGTATAGAAGAACTTGATGCTTTTTTTGATAATAAATTTAATCAAATAAGGAAAAAAGAATGTCTTTTAAATCCTATGTGTGCTGATGAAGCAGCAAATACTTTAGAAGGAGGAAAACCAAAAACGAGATCTGAACGAAGAAATGAAAGAAGAAAAGAAAGAGAAAGAAAAAAAAACGAAAAAAAAAAAGATGGTTTTGCAAAAAAATGGTTTAAACGAGGTTTGGAGACTGGTGCAATTGCGGCTGGAGTAACTGGTGCTATGATAGTTCGAGATGCTGATCGAGAGCATAATATTAAATCTTGTCAAAGTTTATGCAATGAACATACTTATTTTTGTGGACCCTCACCAAATTCAAGTGATTCATCAATTACTATTCAATCATATAATGATATTTTAAATCCAAACAATTTTAGTGATAATTTTATAAAAAGTGTAAAACAAAAAGATGGAACACCACTTGGTACACCAGAACAATTTTTTGAATTTTGTTATGAAAATAGTAAAAATGGAAATATAAATGAGGATGATGAAACAAATGGATGTAATATTTGGAAAAGATATATGTGTATTATAGATAATTTTCATGAATGTTACGGAAATAATATTATAAAAGATCAAAGTGATTCGAACCCAATAAACTGTGATTCAGGTTCTTCTAATTGGACTCAAGTGGGAGGTGTACAACCAGATAGCAAGTATTGTAAAAAACCTGGAAATCCAAATTGCATTGATCTCTTATCAGAACAACCAAATTTAACAAAAGCCTTTGGTGGAAATGATTGCAGGTCATGCATTCCACAAGAAGAAAGTTTATATAATAAATGCGATATTATGAGTAATGAGGAATTTTATTCAGTTGAAAATTTAGTTTATTTTTTTATGAAATATAATGATGAAGATATTAAAGGATGCACTCAACCAATAAATAATAATAATGATACATTACCTTGCATGCCATCTAGATCTGAACTGGAAAAAATTGACGCATCTGCACCACCAGGCGCCCCAAAACTAGCAGATGTTTGTTCACACAGAATTAATGAAGGACAATCTGATCAAGAAGGAGATATTGAAAGAGAAGCTTTTTATTTATTAGGAGCATCATTATCACCTGTCGGCGGAACTGAAATAGCTGTTGGAGGAACAATCGTGAATGCTTTTTTAACAGCAGAAGATGTATCAAGAGAATATGCAATACAACAATTAAGTCAAATTAAGAATAAACACATACAAAGTAAAGATGAAATTGATTGGGTTTGTAATACAGTATTACCAGATATTGCTGGTAATAAAGGATATACACCTCAAAAAATTCCTAAAAAAGTTGTTGATAATATGATGAAAAATGCTGCACCAGCAGATAAACCATTTGAATTAATGTCAGATATTGGTAATATGTTTGGATCCGAACTTACAGGAAATGATTTACAGGATGGATGGGTAGATTTTAAATCTACACTTTCACATACTCCAGTTGTAGGTAATTTATTAGATGATTGCACAGAAATAACTGATATGAAGAAAATTTATGAAGCTAGAGATAAACAAGTTGGTGAATGTAATAATAATTCATCTCCTCCGATTCCTTGTTGGGATAATCCAGCAAAAAGTAGAATGTTAAATTTAGATTATCCAAATCCAGAAGATTTAAAATGTTTCAAAAATTCGGAAAGATCATTATCAAAAGTATGTAATTTTCAAAAAAATAGATATGATACTAATTTAGAATTAACAAAAACATTAGAAGATTGTTTTAATAGTTTTACTGATTTATTTACAAATATATTTTCAGGACCTCATAGTTTATCAAATATTGACTTTTGGGATAGTTTTAATAATAATCATGAAAATAATCCAAGTGGAAATATACCACCTTTAACTCACGATGGTATTATTAAACTTATAAATAATAATTTAAAAAATAAATGTTCATCAAAATTTTTATGTCACATTTTAACTGATAATGAAGAACAATGCAGTCATGTTCTTAAATTTATAAATAATATATTTGCAGTAATATTTTATATATTATTAATTATTTATATTATTGCTATTAATAAAAAAATATTAAATTTTAAAAAAATAAAAATAAAACACACTGCTTCATTAATTTTTAATAAATTTATTTTAATTATAATATCACTTTTTATATTATTAAATATATTATACATAGCAATTCATTCAAGTAATGAAAATTCATCAATAAACTCATATACTTTTAAAGGATTTATGGAAATGTTTGCTTTTTCAAATATAAAAGCTAATAATTTTTCAGATACATTATTAAACCTTTTTTTCCCATTTTTTATATCCACATTGTTAGGATTTATTACATATAATAGTATATCTAATTTTATACCAATAAATCCCATTATACTTATGATTGGATTAACTTGTGTTTTTACTGGTTTATTAATAGGAATTGGGAGTTATATAAAACAAAATAATGATACCGAAGAAACAGATAGTTCATCAAGTTTAGGAAATCATTTAATAAAATATGAATCACTTTCTACAATTATTCAATTAATTGTTGTTTTATTAATAATCGGTCATTTATTTTTTTATAATATTGAAAATTTAAAAGATTTTGCAAATAAAGGATATAAAATTACAAAAGGTTCGCTTAAGGCCACATCTAAATTTGCAAAACAAAAAGCAGTGAGGACATATAAATATATTAAAAAAAATAAAACAAAAAGCAGTGAGGACATATAAATATATTAAAAAAAATAAATAATTTAAGTATTTAAATATAAAATTATATATATATATATAGATTATGAAAGTATTAAAGAGAAATAATATTCTTGAAGATATATCATTCGATAAAATATTAAATAGATTAAAATTACTATGTTTTGATGATGAATTTGAGAAAAAATTAGATATTGATTATTCTATTATTGCACAAAAAGTATGTTCTGAAATATATGATGGTATAGATACATATAAATTAGATGAATTATCTGCTCAAATTGCTATATCATTATATTCAAAGAATCCATTGTATAGTATTCTAGCAAGTAGAATTATAATATCAAATCATCACAAAAAAACAAAAAATACTTTTTCTGAAAAAATAAAACAATTATTTCATAAAGATATTATACATGAATATCTTTTTAATGTTGTTGAAGAAAATAAGAATATTATAAATAAATATATAAATTATAATCGTGATTATTCATTAGATTTTTTTGGTTTTAAAACATTAGAAAAAAGTTATTTATTAAAAATTGATGGAAATGTAATTGAAAGTCCACAAGATTTATTTATGAGAGTTTCATTATGTATTCATAGAGATGATATTAATAAAGCATTTGAAACTTATGACTTTCTATCAAATAAAAATTTTATTCACGCAACTCCAACATTATTTAATGCTGGAACAAAAAGAGAACAATTAGCATCCTGCTTTCTTTTATCTATGAATGATGATTCTATTTCTGGTATTTATAAAACATTAACTGATTGTGCTTTAATATCAAAATATGCCGGTGGAATTGGTTTGCATGTTCACAATGTTAGAGCAAATGGTTCTTATATAGCAGGAACAAATGGGACAAGCAATGGTTTGGTTCCAATGTTGAGAGTATTTAATGATACTGCAAGATATGTTGATCAAGGCGGTGGTAAAAGGAATGGATCGTTTGCTATTTATTTAGAACCTTGGCACAGCGATATATTTGAATTTTTAGAATTAAAAAAAAATCATGGTAATGAATTAGAAAGAGCAAGAGATTTATTTTATGGATTATGGATACCAAACTTATTTATGGAAAGAGTTAAAAATGATTGTGAATGGAGCTTATTTTGTCCAAATGAATGTCCTGGATTATCAGATTGTTATGATGATGATTTTAATAAATTATATAATAAATACGAAAGTGAAGGTAAATATAAAAAGAAAGTAAGAGCACACGATTTATGGTTTGCAATATTGTCTTCACAAATAGAAACTGGAACTCCTTATTTATTATATAAAGATGAATGTAATCGAAAATCTAATCAAAAAAATTTAGGAATTATTAAATCATCAAATCTTTGCACAGAAATTATAGAATATTCTGATAAAAATGAAACTGCGGTTTGTAATTTAGCATCTATTTCTTTACCTAGTTGTGTTGAAAAACAAACATTTGATAATTTTACTATTTATTCTAAAGAGAATTGTAAATATTGTAATTGGCTTAAAAATATTTGTAATAATAAAAAAATTGATTTTAATGAAGTAATATTACATAAACAAAAAGATAGAATTTCTTTATATGAAAGTATTGAAGAAAATCATAATAAATTAGTTGATTCTATGCCTCAAATATTTTTAAATGAAACATATATTGGAGGTTTTAATGAATTTATTAAATATATTAAACCAAAATTTAATTATCAAAAATTACAAAATATAACTGAAACTTTAACTCTTAATTTAAATAAAATTATTGATTATAATTTCTATCCAACACCAGAAACAAAAAGATCAAATATGAGACATAGACCTATCGGAATTGGTGTTCAAGGTCTTGTTAATACATTTTATGAAATGGAATTACCATTTGATTGTGATGAAGCTAGAGAATTAAATAAAAATATTTTTGAAACTATCTATTATGCATCAATTAATAAATCAATGAAAATAGCTAAAGACAGACAAGAAATTATATCTAAATTAAAACTATTATCCGAAAAAACTGACTTATTGCGATTACCAGAAGAATATCATATTCTCAAAAAAAAAATTAATATTGATGCTGAAGAATTAAATAAAGAATTTAAAAGAAATAAATATTTTGGAAGTTATGAAACATTTGAAGGTTCACCAGCAAGCCAAGGATTATTACAATTTGATTTATGGAATGGAGATATTAATCATAATCTAAAATACAATTGGGATGAATTAAAAAATAATATACAAAAATACGGTTTAAGAAATAGCTTGTGCGTCGCTCCCATGCCAACCGCATCAACATCTCAAATTTTAGGTAATTATGAATGTTTTGAACCTATAATATCAAATATATTTACAAGAAGAGTTTTAGCTGGTGAATATTTAGTATTAAATAATTATTTAGTAAATGATTTAATTAATGTGGAATTATGGTCTGAAGATATGAAAAATAATATCATCAAAAATGATGGCTCTATTCAAAATATTGAAAAAATACCAGAATTTATTAGAAATAAATATAAAACCGCATGGGAAATAAGTCAAAAAAAAGTAATAGATATGGCAGCAGATAGAGGAAAATATATATGTCAATCCCAAAGCATGAATCTATTCATTTCAAGTCCAAATAATAAAATATTATCATCTATGCATTTTTATGCATGGAATAAAGGTCTTAAAACTGGGATGTATTATCTACGAACTAGACCAAGCAGCAAAGCCATCCAATTTACAATTAAACCGGATGAATGTGAAAATTGCTCAGGATAATCAATCAAAAGAATTAAAAATACTAAGCTTATCCAACATTATCTCCTTCTCCGATGTTAACTTCTTTTTATTATTCTCTATTTTTTTTACTATTGGATTATTTATCTCATAAATTTTCTTATCCTTAAACATTTTATTAACCTTTGATTGAGTTTGAATAAATAAACATATATCACACCTCAAAGGAATTTTAAAATCTATATTATGAGTTAAATAACCTATTGCATTAAATATATATGGCAAACGAACATTCCTCTTACCACTACTATAATTATAAATAAATAATTCAAATAAACTATCTATATACTTTTTAATATTATTATTATATTCATTATTATTATTCTCTAATCTAAATTTTACTTCCTCCTTTATCGTATCCCATATTACCCATATTACATCATTCTTATACTTTTCCTTAACATTCACATCTCTAATACCCACATTCCAATTATTCTTATTCTTTTTATGCAATTTCTCCCAATGCAATAACCATAATATCCAATAACATGAACGATCATATCCAGATAAATTATTCTTTAAATTAAAATATATCTCATTTATTATTATCTTTAACTCATCAGGATCATCAAACTTCAAAATATAATTCGGAATTATATTCATTGTCGCCTTCATCCTTGTTTTTATATTCGAAAAATCAAAATCTTCTTTCTCATTTATTTTTGGTAATTTATCATATCTCTTTGTTTTATTCGACATTGTTAATGTTGATATTACATCAAAAAATAAATTTCTTATCATCTGACTATCCCTTAATATTAATATAATATCCTTATCATTCACATTTAACCTTTTTAATTGATTATTTAATATCATATTCTTATTTAATAAATAAAAAGGTAATCTTGGATTATTTATATGAACTACCTTACAAGAAAATATTAATAACTTCTCCCATAATTTCATCGTATATCCAGATATTATACATTCTATCGTCCAATTACAAGCATTCTCCACCTTTTTTTGCTCTATTGATTTAAATAAAGTATTAATTACATCTGACTTCTTATAACCAGAAAACGTTTTTATTTTAAAATCATCCATTAAACGATTATCATCTATTTTATATGTTTCATCCATATTAAATCAATATAAAAAAAATATAAAATATATACAAATTATAATTCAACCTTACATAAAGGACAATTTTTTTGCTGCTCTATCCAATCATCTAAACATCTCTTATGAAACATATGATTACACTTTATTTGTATTATATCATCACCATTCTCATCTGAATATAATTCATCTAAACATATACTACACGCATCATTCTCAAATTCATCTTTTAATATTATTCTATTAAAATTATAATCATTATTTAATGTTATTTGTAATTGACCCCTCGCATTGCGAGTTTTTATAAATAAATAAAATCTCATACAACATTGCACCATCAAAAAAAATATTAACATATTAAAAAATATATCAAAAAAATGTATCTCCGTTTCTAAATAATTACTATCTGTATTATTCATTACATTATTCGAATAATCATCCGGAACCTTATTTTCATCTCTAGATACAACCTTTAAATTTGTTTGCTCTAAATCTTCATAATACACATTATTTGAATCACTATAAACTAATAAATCTTTATTCATTATAATAATACAATACAAATTATAATTTAAATAATTTAAATAATTTAACTCATCCCTGATAATTCACTTAAATATTTATTATCTAATCTCTCTATATCATTCTCCACCTTCTCTACTTGATCCGAATAACAACCAAAACGATAACTAACTTTTAATAACCTTTCCATTAATAATAATCTCTTTCTTGAATATTCATTATTTAATATTATCTTATCTTTTTCTTTATCTTTCATATCTGATTTATTTAAATCACTCATTATTTATATAATAATTTAAATATATAAAATCAAATTAATAAAAACCAGATGCTGAACCATACGCTGGAGAACGATTTTTATTATCTTTTAATATAATATTTATAGTATATTTTATAATTAAAAATAATGTAATTAATCCTATTATATAATACTTCTTTATAAATAAATATGCAATAACAACACAACACAATATAAATTTATCTTTTTCCATTTTATTAAATAAAAAAATATATTTCAAATTTAAAAAATTTTTTATTACAACTTTTTTACCCAACCATTCTTTCCATATAAAGTTGGATATGCTCTACTTAATTCATTCTTTCTCCATTCTCCTACATTTTTATATAATCTAACATGTTCACACTGCTTCGCAGCCCGTAGATGTCCCCCACCACTATACTTTTCAAAATAGTTTTTATACATTTCAATCGTAGAAAATTTTTGATGCCTGTTTAATTCGCACATATGAATATAATGCCTGAACTCTGGCCAAAATTCTTCTTTCCTCATGTCCGCAGGTACTGGAAGTCCTGTATACCATTTTATCATGATTTTACCTTTATTAAATATATCCTTAATTAAATACTCTTTCTCATAATACATATCTAATTTTAAAATATCATTTTGCAAATAAATATAACTACCTACTTCTCCCAATTTCAAAGTATTAAAATATCGCTTATACGACAACAATCCATGCTTTTTGCTGAAAAATTTTATCTTTGTATCTGGTGGAGGAGGCGTATATAATGTTCTAGCAACATCATAATATAACTCATCATCCATTGACTTACCTAACTCATGCAAGTATTCAGAATTTATCTGAATATGCGGAGTATTATGCACGCGAAGCATTCTAACTACTGACGGACACGAAGGCAACTTACTCGGCAACGACATACTTACTATATTCTTCTGACATTCATAAGGAACATCATAATAATCCAAAAGAAACTGAACTGAACTCCAAGGATCAGATGCATTCAAAAACTTCCAAGCAGAAGAATGAACCCTATTCACTTTCCACCTGCTAAGCCATCCTCTCACAAATGACTGAATAGTAGTAGCAGATTGAATAAGCATTATCCTATTGAAAGGTGTATGCTTGCGCAAACATGGAACATCTATATCAAGAGGTCTCCAAGAACACGTTCTTCTGTTATGACCAACTCTCCCACAAATTGAACACGGCATAAAAAACGTAGATTGTAAAAAAAATATAAATAAATCAAATTTTTTAAAGATAAATTGAAAGATAATAAAAAAAATTTTATTGTAAATAGTATTAATAATATATTTATTAGTCATACAAATTATCTTCTACATTGTCATCTATGTAATTCATTAATGCATTCCTGAATTTTTTTAATAAAACAAGGTTCTTAGGACCTGCAGGTATGCCTTGTACCCAACAAAGTATCACTGTTTCTCCTTGCTCTATCCTATAAATCATACTATTGATAAAATCTAAACAATCTAACAAATCTTTATCTTCAAAAGCATAAAACTGCTTATTACCTGTTAATATCATGTTTGTTACTAACCAAGCATGAGGTTTCGCATTTTTGTGCCAATTTCTTTTTCTTTCTACTTCAACTTCTGATGCTTTCTTTATTTGATGCTGTTTTTTATATATCTGATATTCTCTGTCTTTTAAAATGTTACCATATGTATTCTTCCTAGTAGAAGAATCTATCTCTTCGCCTGAAACGAACTCCTCCCAATGACAAAAGATATTTTGCTTTTGAGTCTTGACCCTTTCTACATCTGAATCATAATAATCTACCTTACTTTCTAAACAAGCACTAAATCTAGTCTTTTTTACCAATTCTACCCCCCAAATACCATTCATATCTATATCCACATATACATTTTCCTCCCCATCCAAAAGTTCTCTATCAAAACTTCCAAACAATACAGCAGCGAGTGAATCGTAACAATCGTGTGGACAAATCATCGTTTGCAATCGTAGTTTACTTTAACATTCTTACACAAATAAATCAAATTTTTTTAAGATAAATATTTGAGATAATTAAATTATATTTGAGATAATTAAAGATTATCTTTAAGAAAAAAAAGTTTTTTTTTGTATATTAAATTTATATTGTTTTGTGTTTTATTATAACTTATGAATTACATCCAATTTCTAACCCATAGTTCTTCCCCGCTCCAAGTGTGTGAACCGCAACATTCTGATCGTCTATACCATTTTTTTTCACCATTTTCCATCACGGGCACGAGAGGATCATCAACTCTGCGTTCAGGTGCCACATATCTACGTCTGGGTTCTTCTGATTTTTGTTCTACAGAATCTTCATCTTCTGAATCATCTTCATCTTCATCTTCATATTCATCTTCATCTTTGTCTTCAGGTGGAGAAGACTCTTTCAACTGTAAGGCGCGCTTGATTTTCTCCAATTCTTTACCTTTTTCATCCAACTCATCTTTTAATTCATATATCATTTTGTTAGACCGCCAACTGTGTTGTCTTAGTTCCATAGTTTTCTGACCGATCTCTTTATCTTTTTCTTTCAGCTGACCTCTAAGAGATTCAATCGTTTGCTTGTGTTTCTCTATCTCTTCATCTTTTTCTATCGACTGCTTTGCCACCTTTTGCCTAGATTCATTGATCATTTTAATCTCTTCTTCATACTTTTCTGTTACTCCGCCCCACTCACCCCATGCTGACATGGTATGTTCATCTTGTTCTTGAATTTTGCCCTGTAGATCCTCAATCTCCCATTCTTTCTTAATGAGAGAATCTTGGAGTTGGATATTCTCGCCGAGAGTTTTCGTGAGAAGATCCAAGATGAAATGACGACTTTTTTCATCTATCAATTGTCTGCCTAGAATCTCCGCCACTTGACTGATTCCGCTGAATCC
>MDSZ01205693.1_pt1 | contig 12906 bp, 14 predicted proteins | sample 811201 | NCBI WGS metagenome assembly MDSZ01 (sample SAMN05326647, study PRJNA326480) | marine metagenome | isolation source: seawater | place: Indian Ocean: North | collected 2010
CTAGTTCAGCAGAAATTCCAGAACCTGTTCCTCCTCCTAATCCTGACAAGATTATAACCAATTCTGAATCATTAAATAATGATTGAAAATCACCAATTCCATCGTTTAAACGATGTTTTGCCATCCTCCTTAGTGTAGCAGAACCTTTGTCTTCATCACCCAATGATAGTTGGAGGCAATGAGCAGCGTTTGCATCTGAAAATGATTTTTTATCAACATCAATTAAAAGTAAATCAGCAGAACCTTCAGGGCATCTAGAGTGTGCTTTTGTAGCCCATTTACAGCCTATCCCTCCAGCACCCAAAATCAAAATAGAACTTCGGTCCACACATTCCGATAGAGGATAGAGATTTATAATATACTAATCATAATTGAGATATCGTTGATAACGACGTCTCTCGTCTCTTGCCCAAGCATTATCGGGTTCTAATTTCAAAACTTTATCATAGTAGTTTATAGCATTCTCAAAATCGGATAAATATCGACCTTGCATATGGCCCATCACATTCAAGACAGGAATACAATCAGGGCTATCGTCAATTAGTTTCAATAATATTGATTCTGCTTCAGAAATTTCCATCAATTCCATGTGATCTTCGGCCAACCCTAAATCTCTAATTTGTTGATCATTTAGTTCGTATATATTACGCCAAGTAGGGCCTGCCATAACCGTCCCTTGAAGCCATAACATTTTAGTTTTCTGAGATATATACAATTGATAAAAAATTAAGCAGTGTGAAAGCGCAATACTGGAACCTTAATAGTCTCCTTTAATGTGGGAGTATTACTCATAGAGGCCAAAGCATGCAAGGGTTGGATTTGTTCTCTAAGAGACTCATGGTTTTGAGTCTAATTTTGATGTTTATTGCTGGCACTAGTCAAGCACTACATTCTGGCGTTGGAGGAGATGTTAACAATGAAGGAGATGTTACAATTGCAGGATGTACATGTCATGCTTCAGAACCAGATAATTCAGTAACCATAGTTTTAGATGGAGTTCCTTATCATTATTCAACAAATACAAACTATGAGATGAAAATCCAATTAATTGGTGGTCCAGACATATTAAGTGGAGGTCAAACAGGAGGTTTTTCCATTAGGGTAAGTAGTGGTACTCTATCGGCAGCAGAAGGATATGAAAACTTAGTTCAAAATTGGGAAGGCGATGTAAGTACTCTTACTCACACTTCATCTGGATCAGAAACTGAAGATAGAGCCTGGGGCATTATATGGACCTCTCCAGAAGCTAGCGAAGAAGAGCCAGTTACAATCTGGCTTGTTGGAAATTCCGTTAATGGCGACCAAATACCTTCAGCTTTAGATAGATGGAATAGGTTAAGTGTTACTCTAGAAGAAGGCGAAGATAATGGGAAAACGAGAACAATTTTTTCTGGGAATGGGGATATCAATCCTCCTGCACCAATAAATGAGGAGGTTGATTTGCACCATATGGGAGCTAAATTAAGAGCACATTGGCTAGGTCTTCTTGGTTTTGGGGCAGTAATTTTAGTGATTATATTTTGTGGATTTTTCCTGAGATACGGATTTTCAAGACATTATGAAGGCCGTAGTAATCTATTGAGGCTTAGAATTAAACACCTCCGAAGAGGTGATCAACTATGAAAGACGACGTTGTAATGAAACTATTGCGAGAAGTCAGTAGCGGAAAAATAACCGTTGAAGAGGCTAGAGATGCCTTGGAAGGAGTGGAATTATCGGAAGAGAATTATACAAAGGCAGTTGATCATGGCGTATTTAATATGCCAAAACCAGGTACTATCGTCAGAGCAAGTATCTCGCCATCAGGAGACTCTTGGTTAATAATTCTGGTAGGATTATGGGGGATACTTTGGACTTTATTTTGGTCAGGTTCTTTATCATATGGACTCTACAACCATTGGGATCAACAAATTCTTGCATTTAATTTAGGAATGACATTACTTACTTTAATAATAATGGGAATTGTATATTTGAAATATGTAATGCCAGACGTTGTAGTTGTCAAGCACAGAAGAAACAAATATATAACTAAGAATGATACTGAAGCATGGAAAAAATATGAGGCATGACGATGGCAAGAAAGTTTAAACTACGTCCCATTCCTACGCAATCTGATGTAGAAGATGAATCTATTAAAATGATAGATAGAAGAGAATTTATGAGGTTATCTTTTAATACGGCAGCAGGATTAATCACAATGGCTAGTTTAGGTAGTGTAGGGTTTGCTGCATTGTTGATGGGGCAACCTGAATCCGATGGAGGAGATAGTGCCGTAAGATTTTGGGTTCCTTCAGGAGCGGAGGATACTTCATGGTATGGAGATAAGCACTTAGAGCCTATGAATTATAGTTCTTTTCAAGCAGCAGCAGCAGCCACAAACACAGGTATGATAGGTGCTCAAGGAGTATGGTCAGGACTTCCAGTGAACGTTGTTTATGTCCCTCATGAAGAAAATAAGGATTTACCTCCACAGTCTGATAAACCTAGATTTCAATACTTAGATGGGTATGATCTTGGAGGAAAATATATTGGTTCTGGAAGAGAAGTGGAAGACGATGATACATATAGTTCATTATCAATACATGACAATATGATAATTATTTTCTCGAGATGCCCTCACTTGTGCTGTATACCAGGATGGCAATTAGTCACCAATAATTACACTGGAGATACTTGGGCGGCAGGTGGAACTGATGAAGGTGGAGATAAGCTATTTTGCATATGTCATTCTAGTAGATTCGACCCCACTGCTATTGAAAAAAATAGCATGGGTAAAGGTGTTCCATTTGAGTTTATTGGGATTAGAAAAACTGGGGGGCCTGCTCCAAATGGAATGCCTCTTATACCGTTTACAGTCAATGGCGATATAGTAGAAGCATTGCCTGATTTCAAGGATTGGTATGCATATTGTGGATGAGGTATTAAGATGATTCAATTTTGGTTTTTGTGGTTATTTATAGCACTGGTTGTTGTTATAGTCGCATTTACATTGCGAAAAGAAAGGGATGATATGCCTAGAAAGGATATTTTAAGAGCTGTAGAATCTAATGCCAGTGAAATGGGATTTTCAGAAAAAATATTCTTATGGGCATTTTCATGGTTAGATACTAGATTTAGAATTCAAGACTATTGGGGAATGAGTAGGGATGCATTCCACAGCGTCCATAGACAGATGCCCCTAACTCATGCTGAAAAATACAAATTAAGAATAATATGGTATTGGTATCCATTATATTGTTTAGGGGGAATTTCATTCCTAGCTTTCATAATACTAGTCATAACCGGAAGTATTCTTGGATTATATTATGTCCCTGGAGGAGAGGGAGATCCAACTCCTGCATATAGTAGTATGGAGTTTATTATGACCACTTTACCGTTTGGATACATCATTCGTTCAATACATCACTGGACTACACATTTTATGGTTGCAGCAGTATTCTTACACATGTGTAGAGTATACTTTACAGGAGCATATCGTAATCCAAGAGAATTAAATTGGTTAATTGGAGTAGCATTGATGTTTTTTGTGATTTTCTTTGGTTACTCAGGATACCTTCTACCATGGGATAGTTTGGCATTTGGTGCTGCCACGATTGGAATCAATATGGCAACTGCAACACCTTTAATCGGAGATTGGATGGCAAATGCATTGTTTGCAGGAACTACATTGTCAGGCCAAACTGTTACTAGGATGTACTTTTTGCATGTTTTCATATTGCCTGTATTAGTTACTACATTAATCCTTATTCATCTATTTATCGTCTGGGTACAAGGAATTGCTGAACCACATTAAGGAGATTTTGAAATGGGATTATTAGATAGGTTTGGAAGGATTGCAGATACTTACATCAGTGAAAGAGATGCACTTGTTGAAGCAGAACAAGAAAGGAGAAGGGTTTTTGTTGGTCATTCTTTTTGGCCAACAGAAGTATTGAGAGATACAATAATCTTTGCAAGCATGATTATGGTAATATGCTTTTACTCATGGATTGTACCTCCTCCATTGCATAGTGCTGCTGATCCTTTTGCACAAGATGGATTCGTATTCCCTGATTGGTATGTTTTATTTTCTTACGGATATCTAAGATGGGGAGAATATTTGCCTCAATACACTATACCTGCAGGACCTATTGGGGATTTCTTTGGTCAGCCATTCATTTACTGGAATGCTGCTTGGTGGGGTGCTGCAATAACAGGCATTCCGGTGGCAATTCTAGCATTACCTCCTTTCATTATTGGAAAAAGAGAAAAGAGAGGAGTTGAAGACCCTTGGTTTGCAAGTGCTGGTGCTGCATATTTGGCACATGTATGGTTCATATCTGTTTTCTCAATTAATATATTCTTAGAATTGTATGCGAAAGATTTGACTAACTATTGTTTTATAGATTCACATCAGAACTTTCTCTGTGGCCGACAGGCACCTTGGACGGCCACAATTTTTAATGCAATACCTTGGATTTTAACGGCTATTTTCTTATTTGTAGTGCTTTATTTTGTAATCAGAAAGTTTTTACTAAATACTATGGGAGCCCGTGTCAATCCAAAGATTGGTAAACAAATTACAATTGGGACTTTAATAATAACAGTCCTCATTTCTACCGCGACATGGCCTATTTATGAAGGAGGTTTTTGGAACTATGGTGGGCTTGGTGCTATGGATAGTATATCTCAATTAGATGAGATGAAAGAACAACCAGAAGATACCTTAGTTCATTATGGTAAAGGAAATGTATGGGAGGCATGGGAAGATGAGTGTTTGCCTTATTCAGAAACCACTGGACTATCGGTATGGGACACTATTGAAGCAGAAGATTATGAAGATTGGTGTGTAATTACAGCTTCTAATTGGGTTAATTGGGGAATTTACCAACCAACTAAATATAAAATAATTGATTTTGCGGGAGTTAATGGGCACGCTGATCCTGAAACAAATAGGAATACTGCTGTGTCTGAATTCACATACAATGGCGACTCTAATAATCTCGAGCAGACAGTTTCCGAATCTAAAACATTCACTGTAGAAGACTTGGGAGTAGATAAAATTCCAACAGACATAGGATGTAACTTTAGAACATCTACTTATGGTGTTGGGGCACACAGTCAGAGTATGAGTTTAGAAAACTCATTAGGAGAAAACATATGGAGCATGGAAGGTAATTCTTGTACAACTGAAACAATTTATTTGGATTCTGGAGAATCATATATTTTACATTACAGTACAACTTCATCAGGAGTTAATGAAAGTGTTTCTATGATTACAGACTATAATGCAGTAGCATATCAACCGTTGATATTGGCTGAAGATGGTACAGCATTAATTAGAGAAGACAGTACTTTAACAATTGAAGAAATAGAAGAGATGGCAGTTAAAAATCCCACTTATCATAAAAATCCTAAAAGTCTCGATGCAAAATTGATTTATTCACTATTTATTCCCTGTCTAGGAGTAGGAGCAATGGTCTTCATGTTAATGCGTAGTATGGCAAGAGGATACGAATGGGAAATGAATAAGTGTTATGGTTGTGACTTATGTGATGATGCATGTCCTGTAAGATTATTTAATGCAGGCGATAAATTGAATATAATCTACAATACATGGAATAATGAAGATGATGGAGTTCCATTGTATTCATGCTTGACATGTAGTGCATGTACTAATGCATGCCCTCAATTAGTTGATTATGATTCATATGTTGATATTAGAAGGAATTTGATAGTAGGAGGGCCTCCAGCTGCTGAAATACCGCATACCGTTTTACAAGCAGTATTAGCTGCAGAAGCAGATGAAGATGAAGCATTTATCTCGACGGAAGATTATCCGATTGATTCTAATGTTGGATATTACCCCGGTTGTGTAGATTATATCGACCAAGAAATGATTTTTAGTCATGTTAATGAAGGGACAATGAATCTTGGAGAAACTACAACTGCTGCTTTTACTCTATTTGAAGAACTAGGTCAAGAAGTGACATACTTAGGAAGAGATTTTCTAAAATGTTGCGGCCATGATCAAAAGTGGCAAGGATTGACGGAGGTTTTCGAGAAATTGAAACAGTATAACCAAAAGAAAATTGGCGAAAGTGGAATAGACACTTTAGTAACTTCATGTGCAGAATGCTTCAGAACGTTTGCTTTAGACTATGAATTAGATGATATGAAGGTCATGCACACTACTGAATATCTGACCGAGAAGGGTTTTGATATGGAATTACAAACTGAAGAAGATATTACAGTAACATATCATGACCCATGTAGAATAGGTAGGCAGATGAATATCTATGATGAGCCTAGGGACTTAGTCCAATCCGTAGACGGAGTCAGTCTCGTTGAAATGGAGCATAATAAAGAAGATGGATTGTGTTGTGGAGTATCAAGTATGATGTCATGTAATGAAAATAGCAGAGGTTTGAGATTACAACGTTTTGATGAAGTCAAAGCCACTGGGGCAGACATTATGTTGACATCATGCCCTAAGTGCGTTAGTCACTTCGAATGTTTGAAATTCGAAGGTGATCCTAGGCATGATTTCGAAATATTGGATGTTGTTAGTTTCTTAGCAAGACAAGTTAATGCCAAAAAAAATAATTAAGAAAAGGCCAGATAAGCAGAAAAAAGAGATAAAAAGGCATTAAATAAAATTCCCAATAATGTCATCTTTGCAACCTGTTTTTTTTGATAACCTAGCGCTGTTAGCCACAAAAAGAATCCAATCAATCCCCCACATGGAAAAGAAATCCATGCAACTTCTAAATTTAAAAAATATACCATTAATACCCATATGGATATACCCTGAAATAATCCAATCAAAGAAAGAGGATCTTTCCACCAGGGTACAAGGTATTTTTCCATAGCTATCCGATTGTTACAAGAGCAATGAAACTGACGATTATAAACAGTAGCCTTCTCAACTGATGCAAAGAGGAACGTGAAGTGACTGAAAAAAGCGACCTTGCTGCAAGGAGAAATACTGAGCAAAAAAGGATAAGGATGATGTTGAATGCAATGCGTTCAGAAGAAAGGGCAAAAATAAAAGGAGGTTTGGATACAGTCGCATGGGTAAAAGAAGAATTATGCATTGGATGTGATCAGTGCACAATTGTTTGTGATGATGATGCTATTGAAGTATACAAAACCCCAATGAAAAGTCCAATGATGGATGTTGATAACAATAAAAAAGCCAGAATATTAAGAGACCCATGTACAGGATGTAAGATATGTGTATTGGCGTGCCCAACAGACGCGATAATTATGATAGATAGGTGATATAATGGAAAAAAATAATCCACTAAGATTTGGAGCAGAGTTTGGACCTGAGGGAGTAGAAAATCCCACTGGAGTATCTTTATCTACATTCAAGACATTAGTATGGGTTTCTAATGTAGGGGGTTTGATATTATTTGCAATCGGTTTAGAAATAATGGTGGTACAACAATCATTCGGAATAGGTCTGGCATTATTAATAGCAGGAGTTATAATAGCATTATTTCCATCAAACTATGAAATAAGAGGGATGGAAGAAGATAATGACCTCAAAAATTATGGAGAAGAATGATGTTATGCCAGAAATTTTAAATTATGGCATTAGGAAAATAGATACTCCACTAGGAAATATATATGCGATTTCCTCTGAAAAGGGAATTATCAAGATAACTTCAAAGAACCAAAATGAGAATGACTCAATCGGAAAGTTGCATCTTGATAAAACTGAAAAATGGTTTGATTCGTATTTTAAGGGTGAAGAGAATGAAAGACCTCCTCTAGATTTTCAAGAAATGACAGAATTTAGAAAAAGGGTTCTAAATAAATTGAAAAAGGAAATTAGATTTGGAAAAATAATTTCTTATGGAGAATTAGCAATTTTATTGAAAAATGTAAGAGCTACAAGGGCCATAGGAACAGCTTTAGCAAGGAATCCATGGCAGATTATCATCCCTTGCCATAGAGTTGTTAATAGCGATAAGAACATAGGCAATTACAGTGGCATAAAGGGAAATATGGGTAAAAAATTCCTTCTAAAACATGAAGGTTGGAATATCTCTGAAAATAAGATACTAATTAATATCCCATGAATCAACGTCTTCCAATAAATCCATCAAGTTAGTTTTGTTGAAATTGGCATCTCTATCGGTTATGTGTAATGAATGAAATAATCTTATTCCTACTGCCATATCAGGTTGTTTTCTTAGGATATCGGATAAAATTCCATATTCTTTACTCCATCCTATGGCATGAGGAGTTAACTCTTCCATGAATGATGACAATAAACTAGGAGTAGTAGCAGTCCCTGCAGGCATCTTAGGTCTATCTGTAACTATTTTGGGTAATTTTGTTAATTTGGCTGCTTTACGTAGAGCCATCTTTTCTTCTTTATTGGAGACTTTCCAGTTTAGTGGCACTTTATATGACTCTTTACGATGTTTATAATTCAGAAATGGGACTCTAGCTTCTAAACCGAAAGCCATGCTATGACGATCAGCTAATCTTAATTGAAAGTTTGATAATTGACCCCTATCCATTTCGAATTGAAGAGCGGAAAGTAAATTTGAAAAATTATTCTCGTAGAAAATATTTTTGTTCCTCCATGGACATCCTAGTCCGGTAGGAATATCTAAATCTAGGGAAATATTAGTATTATCTAACCTAGATTTGATTAAGTCATAGTGTGAATTTAAGTGCTTATATCTTTCATAACCCGCATGCAATTCATCGGCACCTTGGCCGCATAACCCAACAGAAACGTGCTTTGACATTTCTTGGAATAATGGCTGCCAAAAAAGAACTGAAATATCCAAATCTTCCCCATGCCAAGAAAAATTTGGTAATTTTTTATAGAAAACATCATTTTCTATAATCTTAGAATTAAATTTTAAATCAAGATGATTAGCGACTGATTCTGAAAAAATATAATCAGGATTGTCTTCACTGCCTGCCACAGTCCAGCATTCTGGGACATTGCTATTTGTGGCAATCGCAGAATCATGGGATAAAGCAGCAATCATACTTGAGTCAAGGCCTCCAGAAAGTACAACTCCTATTGGGACATCAGACATGAAGCGATCCTGAACTCCATATCGTAGACTACTGAGCAGTAGTTTAGAGCCCGAAATAGGATCCCAATTTTTATCTGGAGATATTTTTTCTGAAGAAAATTTGCTAATACCTGTCAATACTGCTTTACCATCTGAATCTAATGACCATGTTTCAATTGTGCCAGGTTCTACTTGAGTAACTCCTTCGAATAGCGTCGTATTATCGATTGGGTATTCATAAGCAAGACGTGCATAAATAGCATTTATATCAGGTCTTCGAGAAAAATCAGGATGTCGATAAAAGGCCTTTATTTCTGAAGCAAAAAGTAATGTCCCATCATCCAAAATAGTTCTAAAAAGTGGCTTTATACCCATTGCATCACGACTTAAAATTAATTCCTGTTTTCTAGAATCCCATAATGCGAATCCCCACATTCCATCAAGCTCTTCTATCCATGAATTATGAGATGTTGCAGGATTATTGATTTCTAAATAATTATCCGTTACACGTATGTAGCCGTTAAATTTACTTTCAGGTGGTTTAGAAAACTCAGGTTTAATTTGTGATGAATTCTTGTTTAACGCTAATATGACTTCTCCATCCCCACTTGTTCTCCAGGGGTAATTACGTATCTCGGACTTTAGTGATTTATAATTGTATATTTGGCCATTTTGAATAAGTACTGAACCATGATCAGAACCTAAAGGTTGTTTTGAATTTTGTAAATCTACTATTGAAAGTCTTGCATGCCCAAGTGTAATTGAACCATTGGATATAATGTCGGAGAATATTTCCATTCCATTAGGTCCACGATGTGATAATGCCGAAAGCATGGAGCTTGCAACTGAAGTATCCGAATTGCCTAACAATCCAATAATGCCACACATAATGCTACCAATATTCAAAAATAAATAAACATATGCTTATCAAAATACAACTGATAAATAAGAATTAGAAAAATCTTATGAAAATAACCATGGAGACGAATGCGGCTAGACCCCATATTAGTAAATATACATTTTGCGATAATTCAGATTCACTATCTTCAGTAGCCATGGTCAACATTTAATCGGAGGTTGATTGCAATGTAAAGATGACGGGTAAATATCTACACAAAAGGCAATAATATCATTAATGCAGCCAGAGGGAATAAAATCATTGTAGCATTATCGTCAATATATTTCACTTGAGGGATTTCTCCAAGTACAGTCAAAGGCGCCAAAATAATAGATACCATGAGAGGCGTTTCTATCCATAAGCTGCATCCTAACCAAATTGAATATGAGCAAAATAATCCGACTATTATGGCCATTTTTATATCTTTTTTCTGTCTTTTAATCTCTCCCATTAAAGGATCTACAAATGTGAGGCCAAAAATAAGAGGAATTCCATACATACCAGATTTTAATCCATCATATTTTTGCTCTGGAACAATCAAAAATACTAGGGAAACAGAAAGAGCTCCCCATGCTAACGCCGAAATTTGATTTGTTTCGTATTCTCTTTGGCCAATAATCACCAATCCTGATTTTAATCTGATTGCTTCTATCAGTAAAATAGTGATACAAACCAAACTAACAAATTGCTGTGGATTGAGATTAAAAAATGATGCTATTTCGGCTCCATTTTGATAATAAAGGAGAGGAATAATAAACATAGAAATATGAGTAAATCTACGAAATGCATGACCGCTAAATCCCCCTATGGAGTGAGAAACGTGATCTATAGTTAGATTATTAACTGATTTTTCATCCATCCTAATTCTCCATATGTGCCTTGTCAATAATATCCACTGCATCGTAGAGTGTTATACTTCCGGTAGATAAAGCGACAAGAAGTTCATTTAATCCATCATAATTCAAAAGACGGGAGTCCCACAAAGAAAGTAGTCTTTCTTTCTGTCTAAGAATTTCTCTTTCTGACGATTTTGGGCATTCGTCAATAGTAGAAAGTAAATCATCGATACCATCTCCATTTAATGCTGAAACGAGATGGGTAATGGTGGAGTTATTATCATTTAGAGATAATGAAGAATTTAATGAATTATAAGCTATCTTTGAATTGGGTATATCTGATTTGTTAACCGTAACTATATCAGCTAATTCTAAAATACCTGCCTTTTCGGCTTGTATAATATCTCCCCTGTCTGGCCCTTCGACTAATAGTATACGGTCTGCAAAGGCAACTATTCTAGTTTGAGATTGGCCAGATCCTACAGTTTCAATGATTATTTTTGACCACCCAGAAGCTGATAAAACATTTATCATATGTCCTATGAACAATGATAGCCCTCCAGGGTGGTTACGAGATGCAATGGATCTTATAAAAATTGATTCAGATTTTTCAGAACCCTGCATCCTGATTCTATCTGCTAAAAGTGCCCCTCCTGATTTTGGAGAAGATGGATCAACTGCTAAAACTGCTATTTTTTCTCCTTTCTTTATCCATCTAGATATTAAAGCACCTATTAGCGTAGATTTTCCAGCACCTGGAGGCCCGGTAACTCCAAGCGTCCAAGGTTTTTGTACGGAGATATCAGGTTCAAATCCAGATTCTATTTTTGTAAGAATTTTGCCTAAGCTTCTCCTATCTCCATTTATAGCTAAATTTAGCAATTTGGACTCCATACTCAATTCCAATGCCACCCAATTTCTTCTCCAACTCCTGTTGGCTCTCCTCTTTCTTTTCTTTGAGAAACATCGATTAAGAAATTTATTATTTTTTCCGAGTGAGTACCTGGTCCAAAAATAGCCCTAACTCCTGAATCATATAATTTTTGATGATCTTTTTCAGGAATAATTCCACCTGCAAAAACAATAATGTCAGATAAACCAGAAATTTTCATTTCCTCACAAATTTTTGGTATTAATACTTCATGAGCCCCTGAAAGAGAAGAAAGACCTAATGCCTCAGCATCTTCGTCAATCAATATATTGATGATTTCTTCAGGAGTTTTTCTTATGCCTGTATATATTACTTCATGACCTCCATCTCTAAGAACTCTGGTAATTACTTTTGCACCTCTATCATGACCATCTAGTCCTGGTTTGGCTATGACTATACGCATATCTATCTGTGATGGCGAGGTCGTATCCTATTTTGAAACAACCGCAAGAGGATATATTTTGACAAACTTAGTCGGAATGCTCAAGGGCGTCCTTACTCAATGAAGGTTCAGAGATGTCCGGAGTAGATGAGCGAACTGAAGAGCTTCGGCGAAGAAAGGCCCGCTCAGAAGCAGGAGGAGGTCATGAAAGAATTTCAGCACAGCATGCTAAAGGTAAGATGACTGCAAGAGAAAGAATTCTACATTTGTTGGATCATGAAAGTTTTATGGAAATAGACTCACTAGTTGAGCATAGATGTCAAGACTTCAATATGGAAAGAAATATTATTCCTGGAGATGGAGTAATTTGCGGACATGGTACAATTAATGGCAAATTAGTCTACTGCTTCGCTCAAGATTTTACAGTTTATGGAGGATCTCTAGGCGAGATGCATGGGCTAAAAATATGTAAAATATTAGACATGGCGATAAAAACAGGAGCTCCGGTAATTGGTTTAAATGATAGTGGAGGAGCGAGAATACAAGAAGGAGTTGCCAGTTTAGGATCTTATGCAGAAATATTTTTCAGAAATGTTCGTGCAAGTGGAGTAATACCTCAAATCTCAGTCATAATGGGTCCTTGTGCAGGAGGGGCAGTTTATTCTCCTGCAATAACTGATTTTGTCATAATGGTAGATAAAACCTCTCATATGTTCATCACAGGCCCCGAAGTGATAAAAACTGTAACAAATGAAGAAGTAACCTTTGAAGACTTAGGAGGAGCAAGTACTCATGCATCTAGATCGGGAGTTACACATTTTACTGCAGTA
>MDSZ01013164.1_pt1 | contig 12905 bp, 14 predicted proteins | sample 811201 | NCBI WGS metagenome assembly MDSZ01 (sample SAMN05326647, study PRJNA326480) | marine metagenome | isolation source: seawater | place: Indian Ocean: North | collected 2010
CCTAATTCGGGCTTTGCTGCATTTTTAGATATGTTAAGCTTTGAACCTAAGGAGTTGTTCATCTGCGGTTTGGATTTTTATAGATCCTTGTATTACGAAAATTACCAAAACGGGTTAGCAACCAAAGATATAGTCTCTGAGTGGACAATTCCTTACGATAAAGAGGCCCACCATCCGGATCGACAATATGAGTGTTTTAAGCAGATAATACAGTCAACTAATGTAAATGTTACACTTGATCCTTGGTTTTCTAATATTATTAACGATAGAAATTACGATAAGATTTATGATATGAAAGGTGACAAATGAACGTTCTTGTTACTGGCGGTCTTGGGTTTATAGGGACTCATGTAAGTCAAAAATTTTCTGAAACCGCTAATGTCACAATCATTGACTTACCTGAAAAAGTTTTTCAATACTCCGGAAATCTTAGAGAAAAAAACGAGATAATAGGATGTGATATATCGCATTGGGATTCTGTTAAGAAGTTAGAAAACAAAACTTTCGATTTGATTGTTCACTGTGCGGCTCAATCCGGTGGTTATGGTGGTCTTGAAACCCCACAATTAGACTGTGATTGGAATGCTAAGGGAACGTTAAACATGTGCGAGTTATCTTTGAGAACAGGAAAACCCAAGATTGTGTATACATCTTCAGTTGCCGTTTACGGTGGAGGAGATGATCTGAGCGAAAATGATATTCCATCTCCTATTTCTAACTACGGTGTTTCTAAGCTTACTGGCGAGTTGTATCTTGATAGGTATAAGGCTTACGGTATCGATACCGTCTCCTTACGTCTTTTTAACACGTATGGTCCTGGACAAGATTTAGAAAATAAAAGACAAGGAGTTGTCAGCATTTTCTTGGAACAGCTACTAGAAAATGACAACGTTAGAATGACCGGGTCACCAGACAGGTACAGAGATTGTATTCATGTTTCCGATGTTGTCAATGCTATCGTTGTCGTTTCGGAAATGTCTTCAAAAATTTCAGGTGCAATTAATGTTTGTAATCGCGTTCCTGTAACGATGCGAGACATTGTGGAAACTTTGGGAAGGGTTATGAAAAAAGAAGTCACTATTGAAGATGTTGGTGGATATCCCGGTGATCAGTTCGGTTATTATGGAGACAACACAAAGCTTAGATCTTTAGGTTGGGCTCCAATGTTTAGTTTGGAAGAAGGGTTTAACAATTTTTACAATAGCGTCAAGACGTTGGAGGGTTAATAATGCCATTTATTTCTAATGAAAGTTTTGAGGATTATGTTAGAGGAAAGTCTGTGGCGCTTGTAGGCCCAGCAGCCTCAGCTTCTGAAATCAAGCAGGGTGACAAAATAGACGCTTATGATTTTGTTGCAAGAATTAAAACACCGTATGTCTCACCTGAAAAAAGAAGCACTTACGGTTCTAGAACCGATTTTTTGTACACTACTGATCTCTCTATAGATGACGTGCTTCCTGGTGATCTTGTTTTTGATATCGGAACTAAAAGAAGCATAACGACAACTGCCAGTAATATGGAAGTCATAAAGGGCGTTCTTCGAAATGAAGTAAAAACTATCATTTCTACATATCCAAAAGAAGAGTGGTTTTTTCATCGTTTTACGAACGCGTTCGCAAAAGCTTCGAACGAATACAACATCCGCCTGCTCCCACCTGAGCCTTACATGACCGTTAGAAAAATTACTAACAGACCAAATTCTGGTTTTTCTGCAATTTTAGATATTTGTTCATTACCCTTTTCAAAGATATACATCACGGGAATTGACTTTTATCGGTCTATGTACAGAGATGGGTATGTCAACTCTCTTTGGCAACCAGATGTAGTAGAACAAGTCGCTAGCAGCTTTGACGGTGTTACACCTGATGGTACTCCTTGTGGCCATAATCCTGATGAACAGTTTAAATACTTCAAATACAATATCTATGAAAAGGATAAACGCGTTAGCGTTGATAAAAATCTTGAACACTTTTTAAGCGATACCAAGTATGAAAATTTTCGTTATGCGCTAGGGATAAATAATTGAGCGACAAAAGAAAAATCAAAGCTGTAATTCCTGTCAGGAAAGGTTCACAAAGGGTCAAGAGTAAAAACATAAGACCTTTTGCTGGATCAAGTATTCTTGGGATAAAGATAGAACAGCTTAAACGAATCAAGCTCATTGATGAGATAATAGTAAGCTCTGATTCTGACGAGATGCTTTCTCTTGCAACTTCTCTGGGCGTGACAGCTCTTAGAAGAGACCCAAAGTATGCTTCAAGCACAATACCTGCGAATCTTTTGTGGGAGCATATTGCACAAACTTGCGTCGATTGTGATGACATCCTATACACGAACTGTACAAATCCGCTTGTTCTGGATTCTTCTTACACCACCGCCATAGAGCTTTATCTAAGTGAAGACTTCCAAAAAAACTACGATTCTTTGACTTCTGTACATGCTGTGAAAGAGTACATTTGGCATGAAGGGGAGGCTGTAAACTATGATCCTTCTTCACACCCCCGCTCGCAAGATTTACCTGACTATTATGCTCTGAATTTTGCAATGTCAATAGTACCTCGTACTCTAATGATTTCTAGAAAAAATATACTTGGAGAAAAGTTTTTTCCATTTTACTTAACAGCAGTTGAATCAATTGACATTGACAATGAGGACGATTTTTCGATAGCGGAAGCGATGTATAGTTCGAAGCTGCATAGCACTTTAAGGGTGAAATAACAGATGGGTTTAGAAGAAAAGATAGAAGACGGTAAGGTTACCTACACAGACGAGAGGTTTGACTTTATAGACGTGGATGGCGCTTGCTTAATTGACAAATCTAGACATTACGGTTTGACAGTTCGGGAAGTAAAGCCTGTCACTGAAGAACAGTATCACTTAGGTGGGAATGGTGAAGGAACACAAACATACGAGGTGGATGGTAGTCCTGTAGAGGTCCCTGGTGACCCGCTCAGCTGGCTTCCTATGCTGTGGGAAAACCTAATACAGCAATATGATATCAAGACTGTTTTGGATGTGGGATCTGGGATCGGCTACAGCGCGAGGTGGTTCGCTGATAGAGGTCTAGAAGTGACTGCAATTGAGGGATTACCTTACAACGTTAAGAACGCTGTTTACCCGACAACACTTCACGACATTTCGAAGTCTGCTTTTACAGAAGGTACGTACGATTTGGTTTGGTGTTGCGAGGTTGCCGAACATATAGATGAATCAGCGGTTAATAACTTTATCGATACAGTAACAAACTGTCGTGTTTTAGCCTTGACAGCCGCGCCTCCCGGAGATGGGGGACATCACCACGTGAATTGCCAGCCTGTAGAGTACTGGATAGAGAAAGTTCAAGCTAAAGGGTTGATCGTAGACGTGCAAAAAACAAACGAAGCCAGACAGTCAGCAGTCGCTCTTGGGCCCCGTCAAGATTCTCACTTTATGAGAAATGGAATGCTGTTTTTTAGGAAATAAGCAAGGAGTGGTTTAAGTGTCTATTAACCTAAAAGAATGCTGGCTTCCGTTTCCGGAACTATACGATATGGATTCGAAAGCAGAAAAAGAACTTGAGAAGCTATTAAGGGCTGACTGCGTTTATCTAAGTCTTGAATACAGGAGTCCAGAAAAAGATGACCTGAACACGTACCTAGAATACTGGAAAAAGGTTTTACAGTTGGCTCCTTCTGATGGTATTTTAGTAGAGTTAGGGGTTTTTCAGGGGACGTCCGCCAATCTAATATCTGACGCCTTGCACAGCCGCGGAAGGTTTGATACTGTATATGGTTTTGACTGCTTTTCAGGACTTCCAGAAGGCTGGAGAGGGTTAGCAAAAGGAACATTCTCTGTAGACAGCTTACCTGCTGTGCGTTCGAACGTTCGGTTGATTGACGGGCTATTCTCTGATACATTACCTGAGTTTTGTAAGGAGAAAAAGGGACAAAAAATATCTTTCTTGCACATGGACGCTGATCTTTACTCCTCAACAATGACAGGGTTTAAAGAGTTACACCACATGTTCGTTCCTGGTACTATAATCGCTTTTGACGAATTTGCGCTTTGGCCAGGATTTTACGGAGAAAAGCAAAGCGAGTTTGAAGCGCTGATGGACGCTAGTGAATTATATGGCTTCAAGTATGAGTACGTGTTAAGAGGGTGGGACCATCCAAATTCTCGATTTATTCCTTCCAAACAGAATGCTATTTCGGATTTATCAAAGATAGCAGTAGAAAGTGGGAATGAGTGGAAATACAGCTCCACCCTTGAGCCGAAGGTAAGTGCTAGAGAAAAAGCAGTGATAAGGATAACAGATGTACAGCAATAAAATTTCAGAATACCTTGAACAAGTCAAGCTTGTAGTAGATAACCTAAATGTGGATGATATAAACAAGTTAGCTATCGAAATCGCTCAACTTCGCCAGCATGGCGGTCGCCTTTTTATCTGTGGCGTTGGGGGATCGGCTGGGAACGCATCTCATGCTGTCAACGACTTTAGAAAGATACTGGGGATAGAGTCCTATGCTCCAACAGACAACGTGTCTGAACTCACTGCGAGAATCAATGATGAAGGTTGGGATACTAGCATCTCGAAGTGGTTGGAGGTCTCAAAAATTAATGGGAATGACGCTGTCTTGACTCTTTCTGTCGGTGGTGGTAGTAGCAACACCTCTCAGAACTTAGTGAAAGCCATGGAGACAGCAAAATCAGCTGGAGCAAAAGTGTTGGGTATAGTTAGTAGAGACGGCGGTGTCACAAAAAGTCTTGCGGATGCATGTGTTCTGGTACCGATTATAGACAATGAAAAAATAACCCCCCATGCCGAAGAGTTTCAGGCAGTGATATGGCACATGTTAGTGACCATCTTGAAGGAGAAGAATGTTTGACATTAAGCTATATGCTGATGGAGCAAGAATTGAGGACATAGCTGCTTTAGCTAAAGACCCAGATATTGCTGGATTTACAACAAACCCAACCTTGATGAAAGCAGCAGGTGTAACTGACTATGTTAGTTTTGCCATGGACGCCTTAAAGGCTATTGGCGATAAGCCAATATCATTTGAAGTCTTTTCAGATGAAGCTGAGGAAATGAGAACTCAAGCCATTATGCTTTCTGGGCTGGGCGAAAATGTTTATGTAAAGATCCCAGTTACGAACACGAAAGGACAGTTCATGGGCCCCTTGATAACAGAGTTGTCAAGAGCAGGAGTTAAGCTAAACATAACTGCTATCTTTTCGATCCAACAGGTTGTTGATGTTGTCACCGCGTTACACGATTCTGGAAAAGACACACCTTCGATAGTGTCTGTTTTTGCAGGCAGGATCGCCGACACAGGTGTCGACCCGGTTCCTCACATGAAAGCTTGTCTTTGTATAGCCAGGTCTATTCCAAATTGCGAGCTTTTATGGGCTAGTCCAAGAGAGGTACTAAATGTCATACAAGCGAATGATTGTGGTTGTGACATCATCACTGCAACGCCTGCAATCCTGGGTAAGCTTAAGAAAAGCTACATGAAGGATCTCGAGCAGTTTTCTCTGGAGACGGTAAAAATGTTTTATGATGACGCTACAGCTGCAGGGTACAAACTGTGATAATTGCTAGAGCTCCATTTCGTATAACGCTTGGTGGCGGAGGGACGGATCTTCCAAGCTTTTACGAGAAGCATGGAGGGTTTGTTCTCTCGATGGCAATCGATAAGTACATTTACGTTTGTCTAAAGCCTCTCGAGCTGTCAGAAAAAATCAGGCTTCAGTACTCAAAGACAGAGCTAGTAGATTCAGCCCAGCACTTAGAGCATAATAGAGCCCGCCAAGCTTTAGTGAGGCACGGCTTGCTGAATGGTCTAGAGATCGTGAGTATAGCCGACCTTCCCGCAAGCTCAGGTCTTGGTTCGTCAGGCAGCTATCTTGTAGCTTTACTTTCCACAATCAGAAATCACCTTCGTCTGCCAGCTGATCCAAGAACAATAGCTGCCGAAGCATGCGAAATAGAGATTGTTGACCTGAATGAACCTGTTGGAAAGCAGGACCAGTATATCTCAGCTTTTGGTGGTGTCCAAGAGCTCCACATTAATACAGCTGGGGAGGTCACAGTCAAACCCTCGTGTGTTTCTTCGTATAATATGAATGAATTATTGTCTAGACTTCATGTGTACCATACAGGGGTCTTTAGAAGCGCTTCTGATATACTGAAAGATCAAAGCAAGCTAAAAGGAAAGTCTGAAAAAAGTCTGCTGGCAATAAAGGATTTAGGGTACCGCTTTTCCGAGGCACTCACGGCTGGAGAGTTTGATAGATTTGGCACCTTGTTACATGAACATTGGGAAAACAAAAAAAAGATGTCAAACAAAATATCTTTTGGAAAAATTGATGACCTTTATGAAACTGTAAGAAAAGACCACTCTGTACTCGGTGGTAAGATCATTGGAGCTGGAGGTGGCGGGTTCTTAATGCTGTACACTCCTGAAAAAAATGATAAATTACAGAAGTTCATGGAATCTCACGGGCTGGTAAGACTTAATTACGGAGTCGACGATTCTGGTGTAAAGGTTATGGAGTTATAGTTCACAATGATTTATTGCTTTGATATTGATGGAACAATTTGTGACACCTCAGGCAATGACTATCCGTCAGCTGTCCCTTTTCCTGATGTGGTATCTAAGATTAACTCTCTTTATGACGAAGGTCACACCATTAAAATGTTTACGGCAAGAGGCAGCGTTTCTGGAAAAGATTGGACAGATTTTACGATTGCGCAACTAAGCGAGTGGGGAGTCATGTATCATGAATTGATAATGAACAAAAAGCCGCACTACGATATTCTAATCGACGACAAAGCGATAAGTGCTATGGCATGGAGGAAACTAATATGAAGTGTTTGGTAACTGGGGGCTGCGGATTTATTGGTGGCCACCTTGTTGATGCGCTGGCTATCAAGGGACACGAAGTTGTAGTGGTAGATAATTTTTCAGCAGAGTCTAACACATACTGGCACAGCAATGCAAGTAATGTTTCTTACAAAAATTTCGACATATGTGATTTCGAATCCATGTCTACCCTCTTTGAAGAAGAAAGTTTTGAGTGGGTTTTTCACCTTGCGGCAGAGTCAAGGATTCAACCAGCGCTCATTAATCCCATCAAGGCATCGCACGTTAATGTGACTGGAACCAGCACACTACTTAATCTGTCAAGAGATCATAACGTTAAGCGGTTTGTTTATTCATCGACATCTGCCTGTTATGGATCTCTAAACTCTCCTCCTCTACGAGAAGACATGCTTAATGATAACTTAAATCCGTATGCCGTTACGAAGCTGGCTGCTGAAGACTTTTGCATGATGTATTGGAAGACTTTTAAGACCCCGACTGTTGCACTAAGGTATTTTAATGTCTACGGAAACAGAATGCCTTCAGTAGGACAGTACGCCCCTGCATTGGCCATCTTCATGAAGCAGAGAGATGAAGGTAAACCACTAACTGTTGTAGGTGATGGTTTGCAGACTAGAGATTTTGTACATGTCAGTGATGTAGTGAAAGCGAATATTGCAGTTGCAGAAGCGCCCGTTTCAGATGTTTGCGGAGAGGCTTTTAACGTTGGGACAGGGCATAACATTCCCATAATCGAAGTTGCGAAGTTAATTGACGAAAATATTACGCACATTCCTGAGAGGCCGGGAGAATCAAGAGACACTCTATGTGATTACTCAAAGCTAAACAAAGCTGTTGGGTGGGAACCGAGTGTTAGAATAGAAACATGGCTCGGTAAAGTAAGATGAGAGTACTTGTCACGGGTGGATCTGGGATGGTAGGATCTGCGTTCCGTGACGTATCAACACCTCATGAGATAATTCTTGTCGGTTCTTCTGATTACGACTTAAGGAACTCTGATTGCGCTCACAAGATGATCGCAGACTGTAAACCTGATTCCATTATCCATCTTGCCGCTAGAGTGGGGGGAGTCAAAGGGAATACAGATTTTGTAGCAGATTTCTTTTATGACAACACCATGATAAACACAAACGTCCTAAACGCTTCTCACGCCGCAGGTGTGCAAAAAGTTGTATCTTTACTGTCTACATGCGTTTATCCGGATGAAATTGAGTACCCTCTTACCGAAGAACAAATTCATGCGGGCCCGCCACACCAAAGCAACTTTGGATATGCGTACGCAAAAAGAATGCTCGACGTTCACTCAAGAGCCCTAAGACAGCAGTACGGGATGAATTATGTTTGTGCAGTCCCCAACAACCTATTTGGGCCCCATGACAACTTCGATCTTGAGAACGGGCATGTTATTCCTGCTTTGATAAGAAAAGTATGGGAATCAAAAAAGTCAGGAACGGTACCTACTTTCTGGGGTGACGGCTCACCGCTAAGAGAGTTTACTTACTCTGACGATATTGCTGCTGCGTTATTGTACGTTTTGGAAAACTATAATGAGCCGGTTCCAATCAACATTGGAAGTACTGGTGAAATAAGCATAAAAGATTTAGTAGGTCTAATTTGCGAAAGTTTGGACTATGCCGGCGAAATTAAGTGGGATACCTCTATGCCTTCCGGACAGTTGAGAAAACCGAGCAGCAATCAGGCGTTCTTAGACTTGGGGTGGGACGAAAAGAGATATACACCCCTTGAGGCAGGGATAAAAAAGACATGTTTGTGGTTTGCAAATGCTTACCCAAGCGTGAGAGGAGTATAAATTGAAGACAGCAATGGTGACAGGAATAACAGGTCAAGATGGGTCTTACTTGGCTGAATTATTACTCTCTAAAGGATACAGGGTTATAGGACTAAAAAGAAGGACCAGCCTTCTTTGTACTGATAGGATTGACCATATATTTGACAACCCAATGTTCTCTCTAGAATACTATTCTCTACATGACCCAACAACCTTGTATCACCTCCTTGAAGAATACAAGCCTACTGAGTTTTATAATTTAGCAGCTCAGTCTCATGTTAGGGTTTCTTTTAACGTTCCTATAGAGACAGCAGACTCTATAGCGATGGGAACATTAAGAATATTGGAAGCAATAAGATTTGTCAACCCCGACATCAGGTTTTACCAAGCTAGCTCATCTGAAATGTTTGGTGACAACCCTGAGTCACCGCAATCGGAGTTAACAGCGCTTCAACCTGCCAGCCCGTATGCATGTGCGAAAGTATTCGCACATAACATTTGTAGGAATTACAGAGAGTCATACGGAATGCACATTTCCAGCGGGATACTTTTTAACCATGAAAGTCCTCGTCGAGGAGAGACATTTGTGACTAGAAAGATAACTCTTGCTGCTGCTAGAATAAAGGCTGGGAAACAGGAAAAGCTGAAGTTGGGGAATCTATCTGCTAAAAGAGACTGGGGTTTTGCTGGTGATTATGTCAATGCAATGTGGTTGATGTTGCAGTGTGAAACCCCCGATGACTACGTGATTGCGACAGGTAAAACAATAACTGTTGAAGATTGGTTAACAAAGACGTTTGCTCACGCTGGTTTAAGCGTGACTGACCATGTGGAAATTGATGAACGCCTTTTTAGGCCTCACGAGGTACCCTTACTTTTAGGGGATGCAACAAAAGCAAAAGAGAAACTAGGATGGTCTCCTGCTGTTGACGTTGACGGATTGGTTAAAATGATGTATGATGCAGATCTAGCGCTAGTACAAAAATGACGCTTACGTAGCGAATTCTATGAAGACATTCCTGTGATGTACTACACGGTTTGTGCTCTTATAATAAGCATGAGGTAGTGTATTATGAATGATAAGAGAATCGACGAGATATCGTTTCCAACTGAAAAACCACATGTGTCTTATTCTGAGATAAGAAACTGGAAAGAATGCCCCTGGCGCCACAAGCTTATCTACATTGATAAGCTCGCTGTTGACGAACCGTCCCCTTACTTATCTTACGGCACAGCTATCCACTCTGCGATAGAGGACTTTCTTCTTACAGGGGTCATGAAGCCTGAAATTGCCACAGAAGAAATAAAGAAAGAGTGGGAAAAACATGGGTTTGATTCTAAAGAGTGGATTGAAGCCCAAGCGGCCCATCGAGCCTCTGAAGGCTGGAGACCAAAACCCCATGATTATCTACAATCGTGGTTAGACTGGGCAAATAACTGTTTAGCTGATTTGCCAGTTTTTCTAGACAGTGAGTTTGACTCCTGGGAAGTTGTGTCAGCAGAAGAGCAGCTTTACGAATTTGTTGAGGACTATGATATCTTTTTCAAGGGGTTTATTGACGCGCTACTTAAGGTACAAATCAAGGGCAAAGAGTATTATTACGTTCTTGACTGGAAGACAGCGGGTGACAAGGGGTGGTTTGCATCTAAGAAAAGAGACATTCTGACCTGGGCTCAAATTGCTTTATACAAGTCTTTTTGGATGAGAAAGAATAGCTTGGATACGAAACAGGTCAAGTGTGGCTTTGTTTTGTTGAAGCGCGGAGCAAAGCCAAAGTCCACTTGCGAATTAGTGAAAGTGTCAGTAGGACCGAAAGCGGAAGAAAAAGCTTTGGCGATTCTCAGAAGTATGGTAAAGTCGGTGCGTAGAGGGCTTTATCTAAAGAACAGAGATGCTTGTAGGTTCTGCGAATTCAAGAAAACGCCAGCCTGTCCAGGCTAGTCTATCTGATAAATATACTTCTTTTTGCTCTTTTATATGATTATCCACAAAGGAAGCTCTACCATTTTGTCACGAGGGATGTTATATGACAAGTAAAAAGATGAAGATTCTAATGATTTCCGACCATGCCTTAAGCACGTCAGGCGTTGGATGTCAATCACGCTACTTAGCGGACGGTCTAATCGGTAAAGGTTGCTGGACGGTGAGGCAGCTTGGGGCAGCATTAAAGCACACGAACTATGATGTTGTCCAACCCCACCCTGACCTGATAATAAAACCTATCGACGGGTTCGGAAACCCGGATATGCTAAGAGTTACCCTGGCTACTGAGAAGCCTGATGTACTTTTAATCTTTACTGATCCAAGATTCTTTACATGGCTTTGGAGGATGGAAGACGAAATTCATCAACTCTGCCCAATCGCTTATTGGCACGTCTGGGATAACCATCCCTACCCAGAGTTTAATGAAATGTACTACGCTTCTACAGATCTTATTAACTGTCATTCTCATCTAACATACAAGTTAGTCAGCGAAAGATTTCCTGAAAGGACAAACTTTGTTCCCCATGCACTGCCACAGAAAATCTTTAAGCCTTTAAGCGAACAGGAAATAGCGAACCACAAGTCTACCATATTGGGTCATGATCACAAGGATTCGTTTGTACTCTTGTGGGTAAATCGAAACGCGAAAAGAAAGCGCCCAAATGACGTCCTTGCCGCATGGAAGCTATTCCAAGATATGATACCAGAAGACAGCGCTAAAAAAGCGCTTCTTTTAATGCACACAGATCCCAAAGATCAAGAAGGCCCCGATCTTACAGCGACAGCGAATACTCTTGGTGTGTTAGACACTGTTCGTTTTTCACCTGATAGAATAGACTTTGATAAGATGAATGTGCTGCATAACATATCTGATGCATGTATAAACATTGCTTTTGCTGAAGGTTTCGGTTTGGCAACACTAGAAGCGATGCAAGCGGGAAACCCTATAATCGCCGCCAAAACAGGTGGTCTGACAAGGCAGGTGGTAGACCATAGGGACGGCACTGAGAATGGCATAGCTATAGACATCGCTACTAGAAGCCTGGTTGGTTCCCAAACCGTACCGTACATATACGAAGATTATGCTAGTGTTGAGGATACCGCTAAAGCGATCTATAAGCTTTACTCCATGGAAGATGCCGAAAGAAAGAAGCTTGGTGACAAGGCTAGGGAGTATGTGCTTTCGCAATTTTCACTAGATAACACAATCGATATGTGGCATGACAGTCTTTCAAAGCTAGTCAAAGACTGGAAAGAAGGAAAGAGGGTCGTAAAAAGATATGAGACAATGGAGTTTTAGAGTATGCGCGTAATTGTTAGAGGGCCCTTACTTAGTGTAAGTGGATACGGAGTTCATGCAAGACAAGTCTGGCAATGGGCAAGATCAAAGAAAGGGTGGGATGTTTATGCTCAGATCGTTCCGTGGGGAATATGTACATACTACATAGATCCTGAGCAGGAAGACGGTGTCATTGGTGATGTAATGTCTCGTTCAACGCTTCCCAGTGTACAGCCTGACCTTTCTCTACAGGTAATCTTGCCTGATGAGTGGGATGCGCAGTTAGCTAAAAAGAATGTTGGTATAACAGCAGGAATCGAGGGCGACAGATGCAACCCCAACTGGATCCAGGCTTGTAATAAGATGGACAAAGTAATTGTCCCGAGCATGTTTTCAAAAACAGCTTTCTTGAACGGTGGCTTAGACCCGAAAAAGATAAGTAACGTTCCTGAAGCTGTTACATGCGGTAGCAAGCAGACTCTCGGCTGCGATCAGCTAAATGAAAAACTTGACAACCTATCCACCGATTTTAATTTTCTGGTCTTTGGGCAACTTACTAGTAATGACATGTCAACTGATAGAAAGAATACAGTCAACTGTCTAAAGTGGATTTGTGAAGAGTTTAAAAATGACCCTAGCGTGGGAATTGTTCTAAAGACCAACATGGGGAGAATGACCCAGGAGGACCGCAATGCTGTTGCGAAAATGGCTGAACAGTTTGTAAATCATTTTCGTGAAGGTGACTTCCCGCGTATTCATGTGCTACATGGCCTGTTAGACAAGCATGAGGTTGGAGCTTTATTTCGTCATCCCAAGATAAAAGCCTTAGCAACTGCAACTCGCGGTGAGGGTTGGGGTCTTCCAATTTTAGATGCAGCGTCTTGTGGGTTACCTGTAATAGCTCCGTCCTGTACAGGACACGTTGATTTTATGAAGCATGTCAAGTATCTGGATGTGAAGTATAGAAAAGCTTTTATTCCTGAA
>MDSZ01072775.1_pt1 | contig 12905 bp, 12 predicted proteins | sample 811201 | NCBI WGS metagenome assembly MDSZ01 (sample SAMN05326647, study PRJNA326480) | marine metagenome | isolation source: seawater | place: Indian Ocean: North | collected 2010
TCTAATGGAATACATCCAATAATTTTTTTATTTAAATAAGCAATTAAAAAAATAATTTTATTTGTCTTAAATGATTTATTAGATCGTTTTGTGCCTTCAGATTTTTTCAAAAAACATAAAATTTGACTATTTATTTTTCGTTCAATCGATAATTTAATTTCTTCCATTTTAAGTAATTATTAAAAAAAACATTTAATTTTTTTGGAGAACAAAGACTAATTCTAATAAAAGTATCAATAGGTTTCTGAAATCCATGTCTTATATAAATTTTTTTTTTTTTTAGAAATTTTTTTAAGCTTTGACAGTTTCTTTTAGTTTTTAAATCAAGTAAAATTGCATTTGTAACTTTTCCACCATAGTAATTTTCTTTGTGTAAATTAAATTTATTTAATAAAAAATTATAACCTTGTTTTATTGTTCTAACATGATCTTCAAGGATATGTTTATTTTTTAATGCCATTTTTGCAATTTCGTAAGAAAAACCATTAGTTTCGACAAGTGATCTACATTTAGATATATATTCTATTAAATTTGTGGTCCCTGTCATGTAGCCCAATCTTATTCCTGGTAATCCCCAAGCCTTTGAAAAAGTTCTCATAACTAAAAGATTTTTTTTTTTCGTAGAATTGTTTAGCTCTGACTTTGAGCCAAAATAATGGTAAGCCTCATCATAAACTAATATTATATTTTTTTTTAAACAAAGTTTATATATTTCTTCTTTTAATTTTTTACTAAATTCAAATTCTATAGGTAAATTTGGATTAACAAGAAATAAAATCCGAGTTTTATTAGTAATTTTAGATTTCAAATTTTGAATATTTAATTTTAAATTATTATTAAAGTCCCATGTTTTGAATTTTATATTATTTAAATTACATAAAATTTTATACATGGGATATGTTTCATTCATAATTACCACTTCATCATTTTTTTTTGTTAATGAAAATAAAATTTGAAATATGCCTTCTGTAATTCCTTGAGTAATATAAATATTTTTTGATTTTACTTTATGGTATTTAGCTAATTCAGTATAAAGGCTAGATATATCTGGTGTGGAATTAAATATATTGCTTGATAATTTTTTTTTTATTTTATGTTGTAATTTGTTGTTAAATACATCAACTCTCTCATTTCTATCTAAATTTATTCCCTTAATGAGGTCTCGATTAAGTGATGTTTGATATCTTTTTAATTTTTTAATATTTTCTTTAAAAAACATTAAATTATTACTCTGGTCTTTCTAAAGTTCCAGGAATTATACTATCATAAGGTTCAGTTTTATTATAAATACAATTATAACATATGTACCCTTTGGTATTGTCCTCAAGGTGCCTTTTTCTCCAATTTTGATAGATTTTGGACTCCCACAATTCCCTCAATGATTTTTTATTACAATCTCCAATTATTAGAGCTTTGTGATAGTCTAATACACAGCCTGATAAGAGACCTTCTGCTGTGATGGTGAAGCTACCAAAAGGCTGAAAGCAAACGCCAGAATGGCCCCTGCCTCTAATATTTTTCTCTTGAATTTCTCCAATCTCATTATTTTCAGGCATTGTTCCACAAGAATTATTCATTAAATGGGGATCCCAATTGTCAATATATGGCATTACAATATTTTTTAATTTTTGCACCTCCATTTTATTTTCATGTGTCTCCACCATTGTGACATAGATTTTTAGTTTTTTATTGTTTTCTATTCTATAATTAGATACCCATTTTAAATTTCTAATAACTCTTTCAAAATCATCTTTTCCATGAATTTTTTTATATGTTTCTGCAGTACCTCCATGGATTGAAAATTTAATACTATCAAGACCATTTTCTATTGCGCTTGCCACTCTCTTTGGTGTACACGCAGCTCCATTTGTAGTTATGTAAACATACTCGTAGTTGAGTTCTTTTTTTGCATAGCGTATAAATTTCTCTAAATCTTTGTTCAAAAATGGCTCACCAGTTGCATATAAACCAACTGACTTAGCACCTTCATCTCTTGCTTCTTTGAGTATTCTCATAACTAAAACACTATCAGCGTTTTTTTTGTTTTTCATTTTTCTATTTGAGCAAAAAGTGCAAGTATGATTACAAAGTGATGAAATGTCTATCAGATATTCCTCTGGAAAAGGTGGAACTAACTCATAATTTACTTTTTTTGCTTTTTCTTTTCTTATTTTAATATCAGACGAATTTTCTTCTATTTCAATATGCTTTTGTGTCATTTTATTTAATTGCTAAGTAACCTTCAAAACAAATATATTTAAATATTACAATTATATCTTTAAAACCAGACCTTTTTAATAGTCCCAGATTTCCTTTTGTTGAGAAAGGTTCTAATACTCCTCTCAAACTTTGTGTTTTTGATGCAATTTCCTCATAATTATAGCCAGCCTCATGTTTGTAATCATTGTATGTGCCCGTCAATATATCTTGAAACCTTGCATCTGGACCTCTAACTTTTTCAAATAAAAAGAATGCACCGCCCCAATTTAAACTTTTATAAATTTTATTATATATTATTTGTCTCTGAGATGGTGGTATAAATTGAATTGTATAAACACTACATGTCATATCATTTTTGGGTAGAATTATATTTTGAATTTTTTTTTGTATAAACTGAATATTTTTATTTTTGGTTTTTTTTTTACTTGCAAGTACCATTTCTTTTTCAGATTCGATGCCAATAAATTTAACTTTAGATTTTACTTCATGTCTTTTATTCAATAGATTAATAAGTGTACCTGTGGAAGATCCAATATCTATGATATTTGATTTTTCTTTTATAAAGTAATCTGACATTTTACATATTAGTTTATGAGCTTCGCTATAAAGTGGAACACTTGTTGAAACATGTTTATCAAAAACCTTTACTACAGATTTACTAAATTTCCAATTTGATCTAGATGTTTTAATTTTGTCTCCTGCTAGAATTTTTTTTTTATTTTTTTTCATTTTTTCCAATTATTTCAAAAAACTGTGAATTTGTATACTTTGTAATTCCAAAATATCTGAATATTTGCTTTATATAGGTATTTTCCATTTTATTTATGTCGAAATAAAGCTGTTCATACTTGTCTAAATTATAATCTAATATTGATACATTATTTTTGTATTCGTTGTGTGAATAAAATCTATTAATAAAAAAAATATAACTTGCAGTATTTAAAATTTTACTTTTAATGTAAAAGTTAAAATTATCTTTACTCATTTCACCAAATGAAAAAAAATTAGTAACTAAATCAATATTTTTAATATTAAGACTTAAAAATTTATCACTAGGACATAAAAAAAAATCGAATTGTTTTATTTGATCATTATGTAGATTTTCTTCATTATCAAAAAAAAATTTTAAATTAGATATTTTAAAATTTGGAAAATTTGATTTCAGAAAGTACTGTGCTGCAATTAGCTGTTCAGGAAACTCAACTAATATATATGTTCCTGGAAAATCAATTTTTTTTAACATATAGCCCAAAATTCCATATCCACCACCTATATCTAAAATAATTGAATCTTTATTAAAAATGATATCTGATAAGTATTTTTTAATCAAATATGTGTAATGAATGTTATGTAACCATCTTTTGTTAAAAATATAATTTTTATAGTTTATATAAAAAGGATTTCCTATGTGGTTAAATTCTAATTTATTTTTAAATAATTTTATTTCCTCGTCATTTAAGCATTCAAACTTCTCAATTATTGAATTGTAAACTAATTTTCTATAGGGAATTAATCTATTTATATTGTTTACATTAAACCTTGGATTTTCATTAATTAAAAATTGTTTTCTCCTAAAATCTATTAAATTTTCCTCTACATTGTTGTAAAGTAAATTTTGACTTTCTGCAGCTCGGGAGGACCATATATCTTTAGAATTTTTTTTTGTTAAATAACCATTTTTATTTAAAAAAATTAAATCTTTAATACTTTCATCCAATGATATATTCATTAACTAACTTATGTGTGGTTTTATATTCATTTATGACAAAAAAGTCGACTTAAAAAAAGCAAAACTTTCTCTAAATACGAGTCTGCATAGAGGCCCTGATGAACAAAAGATTGTTCATGAAGAAAATATTTTCATGGGCTTTAATAGATTATCTATTCAAGATTTAAGTCAAAATGGATCGCAACCTATGTATGAAAATACAAATAATAATGATTTTTTTCTAATGTTTAATGGAGAGATTTATAATTTTAAAGATATCAAAAATAACGATAATTTTTTAAAAAATGAAAGATTTAAATCTCAAAGTGATACCGAGGTCATATGTAAACTGTATTCATATTATGGGATAAAAAAAACACTAGATAAAATTAATGGAATGTTTGCTTTGTGTTTGTATGACAAAAAAAAGAGGAAATTGTATTTAGCAAGAGATATTTTTGGACAAAAACCACTTTATTTTTATTCTTCTTTTAATCAGTTTATTGCTTCTTCAGAAATAAAAAATATTTCGAACTATATTGATAAAATAGAACCAGATTTTTTTGGTTCTATTAATCCAATTCTTCAAACAGGTAATTCACCATCTAATTTAACAATGTTCAAAAATGTTAAAAGAATATTGCCTGGTGAGATATTAGAATTAAATTTATTTGATGGAACATTTACTATAAATAAACATCTTAAACTAAATAATTTAATTAATGAAAATGAATATCACAGAATAAGCAAACTTAATGAAAAAAGTTTATTAGAAGAATATGACCATTGTTTAGTTGAATCGGTTAAACAACACAGTATCTCTGATGCACCAATGGCAGTTTCAGCAAGCCTTGGTTTGGACTCTAGTTTGATTTTAGGAGTTATGAATGATGTGCTATCAACTGAAGTAAATAGTATTTCGTATATATCTCATTTTGACAAATCGCTTTTTAGTGAAAAATCAGTTAAAGATTTTATATCAAAAAATAATCATGAATACTTCGAGCAGAATAATAAGACTTTTATAGAAAATTTAATTTACTCAACATACTACTCAGAAACTATTGGCAGGGAAGATAACATGATTTTGTCCGAGATTTCTAATATAGCAAACAAAAAAAAATTTAAAGTCCTAGTAACTGGAGATGGAGCTGATGAATTATTTGGTTCAATAGATTATCAACAAAAATTTTATTATAATTCTATGGGTTATTACAATAAATATTTTAGAAAAATCAATTTAGCTTTAAAGAATTATTTTCCATTGTTATTTAACATTTTTGTTTATCATTCGCCAAGAAATGATGGTTATTTTATTTACCCAAATCATTTAGCATCTATGGAGCTTAGTAGTGATATTTTATTCTACAATGGTGCTAGAAAAAATGATTTTAACTCATGTTTAGACACATATTCATTTATTAAAAATGAAAGTGAAAAAAATTATAAATCAATAATACTTGATGATTTAAATCATCGTTTTCAAAGATTTTTAAATAGATCAGATAGTTATGGTATGCAAAACTCGGTTGAAGTTAGATTACCTTACCTTGATAAAAAATTTGTAACACTTTGTCTAAATACTCCAATTTCGAAAAAAATTAAGTTTAAATTTTTAAATTTAGATAAAAAGTCTATCCTTAAAAAAATAGCAAAAAAGTATGATGTTCCAAATAAAATAATATATAGAAAAAAAACTGGTACAGATTTTGTGAACAAAGAAAATTATTATAAAATTTTAAAAAATCACTCTTTCAAGTATACATCTGAGTTATTTAAAATTAGTGAAAAAAAAATAATAAATAGACTGACTCAAAGTAACATTAGGTATTATTCTAGAGAAATTTTTTCTTTTTTATCAGCAGAGGTTTTGTTTAAAATGTTTATAGAAAAAAATGATCCTAAAGAGTTACATTTGGAATATAAAAAATTACTTGAAAGCTAAATTTTAATAATTGATATAAATTTTAAAAAAACTATATTAATATAAACAAATCTTAATAAAATATTAAACAAAATGTTGTCGTTAACTGGTTATAAAAATAAAATATTAAATAAATTTTTGAAAAATAAAAAAGACTTTACGAAAAGATTAAATGTTTCTGATCTTAAAACCTACTCTAAAAATAAAATTGGTAAAAATAGCCAATATTTTATTAATGACGAAATAAAAGATGAAAATCAATTATTTGAGATGGATAGTGATATTCCATCAGTATCTGGCTGGATACCATTTATAAAAAATAGAACATCGGTATTAATATACAATTTTTTTTCAGTGAACTACTCTATTAGAAAAAATTTAGTTGTTAAAGTTTCATTATTAAAAAATCATGTTAAGTTATTCACAAAATTTTTCACAATTAAACAATATGAAATAAAAGAATTTAAAAATATATTTTCAAATTCTGTAGATATAAATGATGGAATAATAGTAGTAGAAGTTTTCAGTCCAAATATTTCAAGAACTCATGGTGGACCAACCAATCAATTTAGATTTTGGGGTAAATACTTTAGTGATGAAAATAAATTATTTTCTACGGTTCATAGTATGCCGCTATCTAAATTAGAATACGAAAAAAAAAAGGAATACTCGAGGAATTATTTACCAGAAAATAATAAATCAAATTCTTACAAAAATATTTCATTAGATAAAAATGATACACTTTTAGAACATAAAAAAAATTGTTCAGGTGGATATAATATAATTTTAAATGCAAAGTCTGAACCGTTAGCTATTTGGCATTTTGGACCGACAATAGACGTTAAAAATTATGCATATGATATAACTAAAAGTTATCAATGTTTCTGGGTTCCTCGAGGAAAAAATCTCAATCCTAAAATTGTTTTAGATCCAAACGAAACATATATAAAAAAAGATGAAAAACAGAGAGTAGTTATAAAAATTTTAAATGAAAACAAAATTGTAGAAGAAGAAAGATTGGAGTTTTATGGAATATTTCAAAAAAATATACAAGAAATATTTAATAAAAAATTTGATTATGAATATGTTGTTCTTATTGAATTTTTTAACAGGAAATTTTCTTATGCACAAATTAATTATGATAACGAAAATGTTGGAGACCAAATTCATTCACACCCGTCAAACTTTTTTTATAATGAAAAAAATGAACTAAAACATTTAAAAGTATTTGAAAAAAAAAATTCAAGGAAATTTATGCATTTAGATTTTAATACGAATAGTGATAACTATTTAATAATTCATAATCAAAAAATAAAAAATATGACAATAAAGTCTTTAAAATTAAGATATTTAGATAATAATTATAATGAAGTTATAAATATTGTAAAACTTGATGATAAAGAAATCTTAAAAGTAGTAAATTTAAATAAAATATTTATTGATAAGATAAATTACAAAACCTTAACTAATGCCATAGTTCAACTTGAAAGTTTAGATGGAAATTTCGATGCAACTTTAATTTCTCATGATAATTTAAACGATAAAATTGCTGTAGATCACCTTACAGGGGGGTAAATGAAAAACTACATAGAGAAAGATATCAAAAAACTTTGGTCGTTTGGAAAATATCATGAGGTTTATAGAGAAGCACCATGGACTTGGAGAAATATGCCATTTAGTGATGATATAAATAAAGTTGATGGTTTTTATTTTGATGTGGAAAAAGAATTCAATAACTGCTCAATTCTTGAAGTTGGGTCCTCTATGGGCCAGGGGTATAATTTTCTAAAAAACCAAAATAATGTGGATACATCAAATTATCTAGGTATCGATGTGTCAAAAGTTGCATATGAACACTGTATTAAAAATTATCCAGAAACAAATTGGCTTAATGAAAACTTTTCTGAATATGCATTAGAAAAAAAATTTGATTATTCTTATGAAAGACATTCTGTTCATCACATGCCAAGGCCACTAGAACAGTTTGAGAAAATTTTAAAAAATACTAATTATGCTTTTACTACTACATTTAGAGGGTGCTTAAACGGTCCAACAATATCAGATTTAGATATAGGATATTTTGAAACTGAAAATGGTAAATACTTCATGAATATAATTAATTTTTCTGAATTAATTAATATTGGCTTAAAACATAATTTTAATAATATAAGAATTGATTTTAGAGGATTGCACGAAGATATACCTACAAAACCAGATAATGATGGAATGGTACTTTCGAGTAAAATAAATCGAAAAGATATATTACTATCAAGATTTATTATATCATTCAGAAAGAATTTAGATACTTCAAGTGCTACAATTAATTTAGTTAAAAAAAAATTATATTCTCCAAAAAATTTTTTTATTATTAGAAAAATCGAAAAAAAAATAATGGAATTAAAAAAAAGTTTTTAAATAAGTACTCAAATCGATAAAAAATTAACTAATTTTATTATTCTAGATATATCCCCTTTTAGTTGAAATTCTTTCAAATTCATTTTTTGGTGTTATTGAATAATAACCTAGAATTGTTTTTTCCTCATTATTGCATTTATTAAAAATTTTTTTTGGAATATTATTTGTCAAATCAAATTGAGGTTTGATCCACCAACACCCAAATGTTGCAATAAGTTGCCACCTACTATTATTTGACTTATTCTCTAATGCTCCATGCCAAAGTCTACTATCCCAAATAACTAGATCTCCAGGCTCAGCGATAATTTTTTTAAATTTTTTTGTTTTTCTATTTGAGAATTTGCCAGATCTATGGGATTTTTTTACGACTATTGTACAACCAGAATTTGAATCACTTTTTTCTAATGGTATTGCAACTTGATACATAAATGTTTTATCTCCTTTGAAAGGAAAATATGTATCAATATGGAAATCAAGCTTTTGTCCACTGGATCTAGCAGTTAAGCCTTTTAAAGTGTAATTAGGTTTTTTTTGATCTATTTTTCCGTAAAAAGGGTCATTTAAACCACTTATCATTATTTTTTTTATGAAAGGATGATTAAATAATTTGATAAAAGTGTGGTCATATCTTTGAAGATTATAAATTATCTTATCGCTTTTGTCTCTTTCGTGAGCCAAAGGCACATTTTTATTTTTATAATTTACGTATATTTTTTTAATAATTTTTAAAAAATCTGAGGCTTTACTTCTGGATAAAAAATTTTTTTTTTGATAGTAGCCGTCATTTTTTAGACTTAATAATGCATTTTTTAATTCCAAAATTTTTATATTTTTTTTTTTCATAGTATTTTTAAATATACATAGTCTTTAAACCTTGTTCTACGTATTTATTAACATCTTTTATGATGGTTGGATTTTTATCAATATATTTAATTATTTTCCTCATAGGTATTCTTGGATAGTATGATTTAAATTTATTATATATTTTTCTTAACAGGACTAAATCTTCGGGATAGTCTGCTGTTAACCTTATGTCTGGTCTTAAGTATTCACTTCTAACATCTAGTTTATTTAACTTAAATTTGCTCTTATTTTCTCTTATAAATAAGGAACATAGTTCAGATTTATGCCTTTTCTTACCTAATTTTTCAGATTTTTCATAAGCGCTTAGTTTTATAATTTCAAATCCTGCTCCATCAGGTACGTTGTCTATTGCTGTCAAATCATTATTATCTTGCACGTGAATTTTCCATGCTTTTTTTACTTCTTCAAAAATCATAAAAGGAGACTCTGTAGTAACTCGAAAGATATCAGTACCTTTGACTAATTTACAAGACAAAATTAGTCTTTTAAGAACATTTTCTTCATCTCCAATTACATACTTAATCTTATTATTTTTTGCTATCTGCTTATAAATTATATCTGATTTATTTTTACTGATAGCCAAAACAATTTCGTCAATAGTTTTAATTTTTTTTAACGAGTCTATTATATATTTAATAATTGTAATTTTTTTTTTTACATCAAGATTTTGTAATGGTTTCCCATAGAGCCTTGTGCCCTCATTCCTACAAGCTAAACACGCAACTAGTTTTCTCAACTTATATCTTTCAATTTAATTGGTGAATTTTTTTTTAAACTTTTTTTCAAAACTTTATTTACTAAAAATTCAGGATTTTTTACAAAGCTATTTTTTTTATCATTTACAACTCTTTTCAAAGAAAAATGACTTAATTTTAATTTTGTATTTTTTTTTAAATTTTTTTTTAGGACAACATTTTTCGCAGCTACATTTTTGTATATTTTTTCTTTTTCTGAAATTATAATTTTGTCTCTACCTAGAGATTTTTCAATTTCTTTAAACTCTTTAACAAATTCTTCAAATCTATCAACAGATAAGGCTGAAACATAATCTTCCAGTTTTAGTTTGTAGTCTAATGTTATATGCTTCTCTAAATATGATATACCAGTACTTGCTGAAACAAAAGGTATAAACTTAGCATATTTAGAGATACCTTCAGTATGATCCATAAAGCCAATAGGATTGTTTCTAAAATTATTTTTTAAAACTTTTAGTCTAAGTATATTATTATCAGAGATTTTAGTTGGCTCTGACTGAAAACCATACATAAGGATGAGGCTATTTTTTTTTTTAAATTTTGATATGTGATTTTCTATTTCATTAATTGAACAGCCTGCTACAGATAAAATGACTTGGTTGAAACTTGCCAAGGCTTCTTTTATAAGATCATAATTGTAAAAATCTGTAGTAGTAATTTTAACACCATCTACCCTAAGTTTTTTTGCAACTTTTAAGCTTTTTTTTCCAAATATATCAAAGAAGAATTTAATTTTGTTCTTTTTTGCTTTTTTAACTAATTTTAGCCACACAGAATATTCCATTTCCAAAGATTTAAAAAATTTAAAATATTCATAATTTTTTGAACAAATTTCATCAGCATAAACAAGTTGGAACTTCACAATATCAGCGCCACTTTTAATCGCACCACTTAAAAGAAGGTCTGCTATTTTTTTGTCTCCTTCAAACCCTTGGGCAACTTCAGCAATTATTTTTATTTTATTTTTCATTTAAAAATCTGAACAGTGAATTCATATAAGTTGTAGTCATGTATTATATTAACCTTTTTTGAAAATTTTTTTGATATTTTAAAAAGTTTTTCTGGTGAAAAATGCTGGTTTTTTTTAAGTTGGTAGTCACTGTAAGAAGATAAAAAATTCATAACTACGCAGTAATTACTAGCTATCATCATTTTTTCAATCATGTTTTCTAAATTCTTACTTTTTAAATGCAAATTTAAAGACATTGAGCCTGATGATAAAACAATATCATGTTTAATTAATTTTAAAGAGTAAAAATCACCACAAATGAATTTAATATTTTTTTTTTTATGCACTGTTTTAGAATAAGATAAAATTTTATCTGATATATCCACACCGGTATAAATAAATTTTTTTTTTTCATTATATTTTTTAATAAAAAAAATTAAGTCTCCAAAACCACAACCCACATCTAAAATAGATTTGTTATTTATATCTATATTTTGTAATAATTTTGAGAATCTTAAATATTGGTCTTTTTTAGAAGACCAACCAATAGATTTAATAGAATTCTGATACTTATCATAATTTTTATTGTAAAAATTTTTTATTTTAACAACTTTTTTTTGAAACTTCATAAGGTGCCATAAAACTTATTAGCATTTTCAAACATCAATTTATTTATTTGTTTATTATTGATTTTATTTTTTTTTAGTATTTTTATAGTGTAATTAATAGTTTTTTTTACAGATCTATCTGGTGAATCTGATCCATACATAACTCTTTCAAATTTAAGATTCTTGAAAGCGTATATTATATCATCTAAAATTTTACTTTCTCTGAAATATAAAAAAGAATAAGAAAAATCAAATTGAACGTTGGGAAGTCTTTTGGAAAGCATTAAAAAATCAAGTACATAATGTCCTCCAATATGTGCCCAGACAAATTTTATTTTTGGAAATTTTTTTGCTAAATAAGCGTAATCTAAAGGATCAAAATTATTCATCATAAAATCTCCGTCAGGGAAAGCATCAATTATAACAGGTAAATTATACTTTTGATAATACTTTAATAATTTCACAACATTCTTATCTTTCAAATTAAAATTACCCAATCTAGGATGTAATTTTATTCCTTTAAACAATTTATTCTTAAAAAATTTATGTAACTTCACTTTTATTTTTTTGTCTTTTGGATTTATATTTAAAATTGTTATAAAATTTTTATATTTTTTAGTTGCATTTAAAAATTCATTTACAGTCCATTTTTGAATATTTAAATGAATTACAACAGCTTTCGCCACATTGTTTTCTCGTAGTTCTTTATTTAAAGACAAAGCTGCTTTTTTTGCTTCAGGAAATTTTTCATCATTAAGATGTATGTGAGCATCGAATATTTTCATACTGTGACCATTTCAAAATTAATTTTTTTTTTATAATTCTCAATTAAACTTCTATTTTTTGTAGCTGATTTTCCATAAATAAGAATATATCCTAATCTGTCACCATCAGTAGTTGCTTTTTGGTATACTCTGTTTTTACTATAAAAAAGTCTAATCAGTCGACCTTTTATATTATGAACTGCTGGCAATCCAGTAACTTTTTTTACTTTTCCCTTTTTAGACTTAAAATAATGTATATGACATTTTAGATTGTTTTTTATTTTAAGAGATTTTATTTTAATTCCTGAGTAGTGTTTTACCTGTAGTTGGGGTAAATTTAACCCCGAACTGTAAGATAAAAATTCATCAAACATATCAAAGCCTGGGCCTCTACCAGCAATCTCAATTATGTATACTTTTTTATTTAATATTATTATTTCTGCATGACCAGGACCATCGGAATAACCACAAACATTATAGGCTTTATTAATTATTTTAATGATGTTGTTTTTAATTTTATTTTCAAAATTATAAGAAAATATATCCTCAGAAACATTATTATTAACAGACTTTATTTTATATTTTTTTGTAACACCCAATAAATACATTTTCTTCTTTACAAAATAAACTTCGACTGTGAACTCATCGCCTTCCACGTAATCTTCAAGAATTATTTTGTTACTTGAAGAAAATTTAAA
>MDSZ01170697.1_pt1 | contig 12903 bp, 32 predicted proteins | sample 811201 | NCBI WGS metagenome assembly MDSZ01 (sample SAMN05326647, study PRJNA326480) | marine metagenome | isolation source: seawater | place: Indian Ocean: North | collected 2010
TCATTCTAATTGCCAATAATATTACAAATCTCCATGAAGAATGGCCATTAGATAATCATAGTTTTAGAAAATTTCTTTTAGAGAAATACGGTAGTGACGAACAACTACAACAGGTTCATCATTATGAGACATCGTTATTTGTCGATGATTTTAAAAGAGTAGTAATGCCTGCGGGATTAAGAGTTGATTCTAATTTTAATATTACCTACCTAGAGTTAAACAAAAATAGACAAGAATCTGTATCCCAAGTTCCTACCTTAGATCAGGCAGCAAGGGTTGATGCAAACGGTACAGTATACAATTCTGCTGGAACTAAAATTGTAAATGATAAACTAGCAGCTATAACAAACTTTGAATATGAAGTTCAAATTAATGATGCTAAGAGAAGGATTAAAGTTCCTAGACCAGAATTCGTAGACACCATGGTCACAGATATGAGAAATATTATGAGATATAGAAAGTCATCTGCATACATCTCAGATAATCTCAAAGACACATTCAACCCAAGATTAAGTGGGCAATAAAAAAGGGGTCGCAAGACCCCCTTTTTTTATGTTAGAAGTGTTTGTTTTCCCAACCTTGTCCCAACCAGTTATCTCTTTTGAATGCAGGAATAACTTCGTTAACGAGGAACTTACGATTTTGTTCTGCGATCTTCAATGATTTAGTTTCAAGAGCAGTTACTCTTGACTCAAGTTGAGATGCAAACCAGACAGCACCACCTGCCTGAACAAGCAGGAAGGATAGTACTGCGAATGGAATCTTAAGGTCTTTCATTATTCTTCAGCAAGTTTCTGGAAGTAACTCAGTGCATCATCTTCATCTGGGTCAGAAGATCCACCACCAGTTGCTGCAGCAGCAAGTTTGGAGAGTTCTTCATCATTAGCAGAATCATTTCCAAGTTCTTCGTCAACAGTCTCAGGATCAGGAGCACGAAGTTGTTGCTTCGTTCCAAGAACAGAATTCAATCGCTTCTTGAGATCGTCATAAGACTTAAATTGATCAGCAGCAGTGAACTCGCTAAGATCGTAAAGATTGTCATAGATAGTCTCCAACTGTTTGTCATCGGAAAGGAGAGGACCAACAGCAGCAAACTCACTACTATCGTAGTTCCAGAATCCAGCGACCTGTTTGATCTTCAGTTTGAAGTTAGCACCTTGCCAGAAATCAAAAGGATTGATGGCTTCATCGTCATCAAACTCAGGTTGCATTGCTGAGGTAAGTTTGTCAAAGATCTTCTTACCAAACTTGTAGATGAAGGTTTTACCCTCATTCTCAGGATTGACGGGATCCTTTACGACATAGATGTTACTGTAGTAAGAGAGCTTACGCTTCTGCTTACGTGCAATTTCTTTATCACTATCATTACCACTATTCCACAGACTGCGATTCAGTTCTCCAACAGGGTCATCCTTACCAATAGTGGTCAAGGAATTTTCAATATACCATCCACCAGGGCCTTGGAATGCATGACTCCAGACTTGTGCCCAAGGAAGATCACAGTTAGCGTGTGCAGGGAGGAAACGAATGACAGCAAAGCCATTACCAGCTTTGTCTACCGCAGGTTTCCAAAGTCGATCATCAGTCTGACCACCACCCTTTTCGTTGAGCTTCTCAACTTTCTTCATAAGGCGCTCAGTAAGAGAGCCAGCGCGAGACTGTTTTTTAAGATCGGCAAAAGACATGTGTATTCTCCGTATTTGTTGTGTGTTTTGTATTGAACGTATCTATTATATTAGTTGAACACTCAAGTGTCAAGGGATTCCTCTAACTTACTTAGTGTTTTTTCCAGATTATCAAAGAACTGGTCAATAGATTGGCCAGCCTGTAGACCAAGGAACGTTGCCGATTCCATGATCTCAGTCTTCATCTTTTCTGCATCTGGATCATCACAGAGTCCGAGTCTAAAAACAAAATTTCTTTGTTTTTCGAGAAGTTTCTTCATCATTGCGATTTGATCCCTCCCAGTTACCTTAGTTGGGTCAATCGTCACCATTTCATGCATTAAATCCTCCTGCAATTCTTGAATCTCTGCCATGGTGGCACGGATCATCGGCTGGTTGAAAAAATCACTCATTGAAACCTCTCCTTCACTCTACTCCTTAAATGATTCTTATATCGAGATACGTTAATATTTAGGAATGGTTCATAATTCCTAATCTTTCGGTAAACCGTCTCCCACACTGGGTCGAAGAGGGTTTTATTAAAGTTTTTAGCAAAGCCAAAAATCTTCTCGTATATTATAACATTCTCTATGGAAAAATTTCCACTGAGAAATTCTTTTAACAAAGGTGGATGTTTTCCTGATGAACAATTAAAGAATTGCTCAAAGTCGTAACGATCCATCATAGTCTCAGATTGCTCTTTGAATATATCAAATCTAGCATTCTGAACAGTTAACCATGCACTATAGTTCTTCTCACCATCTTCTATAATTTGACCAATCCACATCCTCTCAGGATCTGAAGATTGACTAAAATTTGCCAAGAAAAAATCTCGTATCTCTGTGTCCGTTCTCTTTCGAGACATTCGTTCAAAGAAATAACGATCTTTTCTCTTATTGAAGGTTACTTTAGATACTCTAGATTTGCCACGATACTTAAAGAAGTCATAGTTTTCTTTAGTAAAGTGATTTTTCAGTGCCAAATAGGTCTGATAGACCTCAATCGGTTTCATTACAAAGGTAACTTAGATCTAGTAGTTCTTTTAAGGTAATTAAGTTCCATAGCTTCCACTTTCAGTTTCTCCTTCAGTGGTTTGGAAATAAGTTTAGATACAGACTCTAACTCAATGTTATTTTCTTCACAATAACTTAGAATTGCTTCGATATAGTTGAGCTCAGAACTTAGCACAAGTTTTTCAATATCTTGTGTAAACTTATTCTGACAAAGGAACTTCTCCTTAAGTAATTCGTTAACTTCTTTCTCCATACTCTCCGAGTTTATGGTTGACAAATTCTTTAACGTACCTGGTAAGAAGCTTAATATAGTCACCTTTGTTTCTTTTTTCATAGACATGACAATCTCCATTTTCGGCAACCATAATAGTCACCAACTTCTCGACGGGTGTACCCGTCATTTCATAGTACATACAAGCGTATGCAGTTTCTTGAACAAAGTACTGTTCAATCCACTTCTCTGGTTTGATTTTCTTAGAGGTTTTGAAGTCAATGATGGACAGTTCGCCATCATATTCCGCAATACAGTCTACTCGTCCTGCGATTCCAAAGTACTGACTGTATAGAGGTTTCTCTAGACAATGTATATTATTTATCTTGTCTATAGAAGCCTTCCCAGAGAGAAATAGTGCCTTTGTGGTAGGCAACATTTCAATATCATGATAGTCAATGTTGTTGAGATACTTCTCACAAACATCGTGGAATTTAGTACCTCTTTCGGTAGAAACCTTTGTAACTTGATTAGCAACTTCATCACCAACTTTTTGTCTCCACTTTTGAAACACTTGGCGATTATAGAAACTAGTTATTGATGTGATAGAAGGTAGTTTCCCCTCCATTTCAGGTACATAGTAATACCTTACTCCATCAATAAGTTTGGCATCAAGTTCAAATTCCCCAAGAGTATTTAAATGTGTAAACATTAGAGAGCAAGGGCAAGTTTTGTAACCAGATAATTTCTTACTAGTCCAGAACGAACAATATCATCAATTCCAAACTCAACACAACCAAAATCAGAATCCATCTGTTCTACGATTCGTTTAAAGTCTAGGATGCCATTTCGTTCTTTATCTCTAGTAAGATCGGTTTGAGTAGCGTCACCACAGAAAATAATTTTGCAGTTATCACCAACTCTTGTAATTATACTATCTAATTCATGAAAGTTCAAGTTTTGCATTTCATCTACTAACACAATGCAATTATCAAGAGTTGTACCTCGGATGAATGAGGTTGACCAGAAAGAAATAGTTTCCTGAGTTTTTAGATTCCCATAGAGCATTTCAAAATCTGCATCTGTAGGCATCTCAAACATATACTTGACCATATTCTTGTACGGAATCTGATACAAGGCAGCTTTGTCTTCATGATCACCAGGCAAGAAACCAATCTCTCTGGTTGTCACAAGGGACCTAACGATGTACAACTTGTCATATGGTGTATTCTCGTCCAGAACGTCTCTCAGACCCATATAGAGACTGATAAACGTCTTACCTGTACCAGCAGCACCATAGGCAAAAAGATTTTTACCTTCATCATAATGATCGAAAAGAACTTTCTGGTTATCAGTCAGAGGTTCAATATCAACCAACATGTCGGTGTTGATTGGTTTCTTACGACGCATTTGTTTGGCCGTCATCCCTACACCAATGGGATCATCAGTTCTCTTCTTTCTAGGCATAATTAACGTCCAAGTGTGTTGTATTTGCCACGGATACCCGCAGACTTTTCAGATTTTTTCAGAATTTCATTCCATCCTGGATGTTTATTGGTGAGTTTATCACGCCACTCTCCAACTTCACAGGATCCTGGGGCAGTAGATGGATCAGACCAATCACGTTCCCAATCGGGATTGTCGGTCTTCCATTGGTCCCATTCATGAACACTGAGTTTTACGTCTTTCTGTTCACCAGTGTTTTTATTAATTACAGGATATGTTGCCATCAGGTCCACTCCAATGCTTCAGCTACTGTTGGGAATTGTTCGATAAAGATCTTCTTACAATCTTCAGCGAGATTCATGTGTTCTTTCTGTGTACCATTAGCAGTACGCAGATTGATATAATGAATCCATGAACGGCATGAGCCTGTCATGTAGATTTTTGTTGGCGTGCATAATGGCAAGACCATTCGAGCACACTCCTTTGCAACACCACGACCTAACATCTGTTGGTACAGTGCCATCGAGGAGTCAAACAGAGTCTTCATTTGTAGTTCCAAACTTTGAACCACAAAAGGATCAAGATCATCAATTGAGTTCTGACGATTCTTATCATCCTGACGACGCAATTCAGGTAGTGGGATTGTGTCTGCTAGCAGAGATGAGTCTGCATATCGTTGGGAAAACTCTTGATATGTAAATGAACGGTGCCTCAGCACTTGAGCCGCTATGGCTCTCGTAGTTTCTAGTTCCAGTGTCATTGTTGCCTGTTCAAACACACTCCAGTGGTTGTGCTTGATGCAATACTTCAATAGACCAGAAACCTTGGGGTTATCCTGATTTGCAGGATTAGATACGCGAGCAATATAGCCCATCGTTTCTTCTGCATCAGGAGTGATACTGATTAGTCTAGCGTTCATTTAGTCAATTTCTCCATCATCATCATTGGTGCTTGAATACTCAAATCCAAGTCTTCCACTTTCCTGTTTAGGCCATACATAAGAATCTACATCTGAGTAGACTTCAGATTCTAACACATCTACCAGAGATTTCAAGTTTTTTACAATTAGCTTGAGTTTTTCTTTGTCCATAACTAGATAAAATAATTGAAATTTATCAAACACCGTCTACTTTCGTCAGTACATGAACTTCCAGCATGTTGTTCATTTGAGTTGAAAATAATTAACCGATTAGCAATACTTTCAACTTCTTCACCACTTTTAAATTTAGTAGTTCCGTTGTTCGTATTTACATAATAGATTGCAGTGATGCAATCGTCCACATCAGTATGATATTCGTATCGTTCTATTTGTGGTGTTTTGATATTTAGATTAGATTTGATCCGTACCAAAGCAACAGGATCTATCTGCTTCAATATAGGAGAAAGAACCCCAAAGTAAGGACTCTGGAGTTCAAAGTGATTATAAAATACGTGAGTAAATTGATAATATCCATCACCTGGCATATTCACACCATCGGAATAACTCCAAGGCATTTCTCTACCAAGCATAAATTCGGACAGAGATTGGAATTCCCTGTCCGAAAGTAAATTATCAAATATCTCCAATCTCATCACCAAGATTCTCTTCTAATAGTTTAGATACTAGAGTAGGATTACCACTAATCCTTTGAATTTCAAATAGATTAGATTTCATTCTCTTTTTGATCTTTTTGTACTGCTTTACAACTTTTGCAAGTTCTTCAGCATTTACATTGACCTTCGCTTTACCATCATCACTCATCAATGCGTCTCCTTTTTTTCTTTTCTTCCTTGGGCTTCTTTGGATTTGGATCCCAGAGTTTAGGATTCACATTACCCTCAGTCTGAACCATAGACTTGAAGCCTTTTTTGAAAAGATCCCAATAATGGTCAAAGAGATCTACCTGTTTATTAGCGACACTAATATCATGGTAGGTTTTACCATCTTCTTCGTATTGTACAAGGTATGCAGTATAAGGCAACCTTTTATCTTTTGCTAATTCTGGATCACATTTTTCATGTAAAATCCTTACCTTAGTCATTAACTTCTACCTCCCCAGCGGATGTCTGGATATGCTTCGGATACTAACTCTTTTGTAATATTATACTTACTTCCAAGTGCCTTGTCTTTCGTCAGAATAAGAATTTCTGCCTCAGTAGGATGAAGTTGTTCAAGCATGTTGATGAACATTCCCTCCCTCTTAATTTTGTTCATAGCGTCGTTACCGCCTTTTACAAAATTAAAGAACTTATTAGCAGAAGCGTTAATAGTAGTTCTCTGTGGCATTCCCTTGGATGGATCGGCCTGTTGATTGCCGTCTAGGGGTTGATAGGGAACAGTACCATCGGGAAGCAATGAGACGACAGTCTCATCAAAGTTCCAAATAAAAATGGTTTTCAAACCATCAGAGGCATACTTCTGAAGAAGATCTAACTTTTTAGCCTTGACTCGTTCAGAATCAACGGCATCTAGGATCTCACTTACAAGAGGATTGGGTGGCAGTTCTTTCTTTTTAACCGCCACAGTCCGAGGTTTACGTGCGGGTGACTTACGAGTCGAGGTGCTAGTCTTAGCTTTCCTCGTAGTAGTCGTCTTCTTCGCTGTTGTCATAGTTTTCAAATCTCAGTGCTAAAATTTCGTCAGGAATAACATTGCCATTTTCATCGTAAAATTCGGGATGAAGATAGTTCGCCTGTGCCTGTTGTGAAAATACTAGCTGATGTTGTTGGAATAACCAACCAATTGTACCACCAATTAGCAAAAATGCCAAGCTCAGCAAACAAAATACCGCAATAAATGGAGCTTCCATAATTGTTCCTCCCAAGGACTACTTCTTTTTAATGTCGAGGATAAAGTGTATCTCCAAATTAAAGAGACTGAACTGTACCTCAAAACTAGGTTTTTCTTTCGGTTTAGGTTTAGGTTCCCCTCTTAATAAAAGTTCAACGCCTTTATTTATGTCTAGCTCTTTCACTTACAGTACCCTATTTTCTTTCAAATAAGCTACGGTTTCCTTGCCATTTCCGATATATTCTCCATCCTTAGTTACCTGCGGCATCAGGGTTTTACCAGGGAATTTACTTTCAAATTCTTCTTCTGTGTAGTCTTCACCCAATTCCAGATATTCATAGGTCTCTCCACAGAGTTCAAAGACCATTTTCATTCTACTGCAAAGTACACATCCCTCCTTTCCATAAATTTGGTACATAAAACCTCCTATTGGTAGTACGCTTGATAGTATTTTACAATTCCATCGGTTTTTACATTTCCTTGGGATACCCAATCATGAGCACACTCATAAATTGACTGTGGGGGATTTTTTGGGGATCCATCTTCGTTCAGTTCTCCACCGAACCTTTTAAGGAGAATGGAAAGCACGTTTCCACGTACTTTCATTCTCTCATCGCTATAACGCCAATCGTCAGTCACGACGTTGCTCCATAATTTCTTCCATTGTATCAAAACATTGATCCAAATGGGTCAAATTGTCAATATCTGTAATCATTGTAGCGATAGCCTTAGCAACGAACGGTCTTTCAGATCGTGCGGCAAAAGCTAAGGCATTCCGTAAGTTAGTCTCGGCGTCCTTCAAGGACTCCGTAATTTGATTTGCTAGTGCCATTAGTCGTCAGTCAGAATTAATAGAGTTCCAGTCTTTTTGGAATAGATCTAAACCCTTTTCAGTCAATACATGATCATACATCTTGTCAAATACTTTACCTGGCATTGTAACAACGTCAGATCCATAAGCGAAGCACCTAGAAACATGATGTACATCACGAAGAGAAGCAGCAAGAACCTTAGTTCTTACCATATGTTCACGGAAGCAGATAGAAATAGAACGAACCAACTCAACTCCACTGAAGGAATTGTCATTACACCTTCCAACAAAAGGTGAAACATAAGTTGCATCTGCTTTTGCAGCCAGGATTGCCTGTGCTACAGAGAAAATAAGAGTAACATTAACTGTAAAACCCTCTCCAGCAAGTGCTTTACATGCTTTGAGACCTTCTACAGTACAGGGGACCTTAATGGTTACATTAGGCATACCTTTAAATGCCTGAGCCTGTTCGATCATCTCAGGAGCAGTATCAGCAACTACCTCAGCAGAGATAGAAATAAAATGCGGAAACTCTTCCGAGATTTGTCTAACAACTTCTACGGGATCTCCACCACTCTTACGAATAAGGGTAGGATTAGTTGTTACTCCATCAATAAGACCGCTTGCATCTCTCTTACGAATTTCTTCAATGTCAGCGGTATCAAGAAAAATAAGCATAATTAATTTTCGATTTTTTTCTTTTTAGGTGTTATTTTTTTAATGAGTTTTGCATAAAGTACTTCTTCTGCTGTGTAGTATTCAGGATGTTCTTTTGCAAGTTTTATAATTTTTTTAGCAGATTTGCGAATTCCCACGGGATTTAAATGTTAACGTTTAGAAATATTTATCTTCCGTTTAACAAGTTTTTCACTACATAAGGGAATTTGATTAATTGTGAAAGTATCTCTCACCAAATCTGATGATTCTCACAACTTCCTTACTATCATTAGTTGAAGTTCTAAATCAGACATTATCTACGCAGGCTTCCAAGATATTCAATAACATGGTCTCTAATCCACATTAGCTCGTTGAAACATTCTTGGTTGTGAGCACAACCTCGAAGTCTACTATCGGGTTTATGGACAGATTCTATAAAAAGGTCTAGGCCTCGATTCCATTTGGTATCTTGGTCTTCCTTTTCGGTAATTGGGTTTTGATCGTGCATAATCAGTCGTTACAGTACTTATCGGCTCCTGTGACCATCTTAATTTTTTCAATGGTTAACCATTGATCTTCCATCTCGCCTGCAAGATAGAGTATACGTTGATCCAGGACTTCGCGTTGTTCTAATAGATACGCAATTGTGTCTTGAAGTGTTTGACGGTTACCATCGGCATCCTTCAAAAAGATAGTATAGGTTGTTCTAAACTTTTTGACAAGATGTATCCGCAATAACACGTACATTGCGAAGTTAGTTGCCAGAATCAGAATCAGTGTACCCATATCAATCGGTTAGACTTTCATACTGTACCACATCCTTCGCATTTTGTGAAGCTGGTACGAATTTATATTCATTGTCCCACCTGAACGTGGTATTATTCAGTTCTGCTTTCTTGGGAGTACTTGTAACTTCACCACCATCTTCCATCCATTTATCAATGGTATTGAGGATAGCAGTTAATTTATGTAGGGATTTTGATTCGTCACCTTGGTTTGAAGCATGTGCTAACGCCTGTCTCAGGTGAAAAGCTGCTTCGCTAAGGTGACATTTTGAGCTATTGTTCATTTTTCTCGTCTAAGTAATCTACGAATAAAATTCCATTTAAATGATCTACTTCGTGTTGAACCACTCTGGCAGGAATAGATGTTAATCTCCAGTGTTTATACTTACCCGATAATTGTTGGAATTTGACTTTAATCTCCACGGGCCGTACAACCTCCCCATGTTCACCAGGGACGCTTAAACAACCTTCATCTACCGTACAAGTATTTGTGCTTCTCCACGTAATCCTAGGATTAATCATTTCACGAATATTTCCCTCATCTTCGTAAATGATTATTCTTTTACTAACACCTATTTGAGGTGCTGCCAGACCTATGCCACCATATTTATGCATGTTCTCTACCATCTCATGATAAATCTCCATGATAGAATCATCTATGGTAGTTACATCTTCGGCAACTACTCGTAAGACATCAGCTCCAATCGTCTTCAGTTTCCTCATCGGTTTCTTCTTTTAATTGTTCGATCCTTTCTTGCAACTCAGACATCATATCTAGTTCCTGATCAGTTGGATCAAACTTTACTACAAGAAGGGGTTCACCGCTTTCAACACCTTCTAGTTCTGGATGCCTTTTCTTCAAAGGCGTTCTACCTGATGCATCCATATAACCAAAAGCACCAGTGAATATAAACAAAGCTTGGAAAACAAACGTCAATAATAATGACCCTACAAGGAAGCCCATTAATACTTCTGGAGAAAACAATGCCATTCTAGACCTGAGGTACGTCCACGTATGGCAAACATTCGGTACGCATTTTTTCCACTATGCCATCAATGATATTTACATCTAGATTAAGGAATGGTGGGATAATTCCCAAAATTCGTAACAGTCCGTCAATGAAAAGAGCAAGGGCAGTAAACCCAAGAATCATACTAATCACTGTTGCATCACGATTATGCTTACGCATGGACTCTTCGTCAATACGTCTTGCCTCCTCCAATGCTTCAGCAATGAGGGCATCTACTTCCTGTTTAGTATAACAGTGCTCTGGTCTAATTTGCTCGAAACGGTGGGCCATTCAGAACCTTGGGGGAATTTGTCCGTAATTCATTGTGTCGTCACTGATTTCCATATAATCCTCACCAGAAATCTGACCAGACTCAGCGAGAGATAAAATTTGTTTCAGCAACGCTGCTGCGGTTTCTTCGTCTCCATCAAATAAGGCTTGATTCCTTAGTTGTGTGAGTTGATAGTACTTAGATTTTTGCATTTAGATGTCGCATAACGGTTGAGATTGTCGAATACATCCTGTGGCTCTTTCAAAGCACACAGAATTAAATCGACCCTTTACACCGATTAGTTCTATTTTAGTGTGTTGACTGAAAACGTCAACTCTTTCGATTAGATATGTGTTGCCTAGTAGACAAACTCTACTTGGATCATCATTATTGCCCCATCGGATTTGTTCTGTACTACATCCGATGAAACGTACTGTGTCTCCTACTTTAAATTCATGATTCATCTGGAACGTGGACTGCTGGGATGGTAGGAACCCCCTTGAGGAAACCAGTAACAGTTTCCTGTTGCTTCAGATAAAGCTTTACATAACACTTAAGCATGTTTTTGAGAACTTCGGTGTCATCACATCCATCCACTTCTCTAGAAATTTTTTCGTACTCAAATTGTTTAGAGGTGCTGGAAATCTCAATTGACTCAGGATTAGGATCCATTATCGAACTCCAAGTAGAAGACAATTTATATAATATGTATCAAGGCGGAACACTATACCAATAGTGTACGTTGCCATAATAAAACCCCCTGACAGTATTTGTCAAGGGGTCCGACGGGTTTACGTAATTTTACTCTACAGTCTTAGGATTTCGCTACATACTCGTCTACAGGATTGTTGGTTGTCATCACATTCAATTAGGCAATCGAAATAATCGTTGATTAGATCATCTTGTTCGTCCGCATCTAGCGTGTTTTCCTCAAGATGTCTCCAGGCTGCCATTTGATTGTATGACATGATGTTATGCATAATTTCTACCTCCACATTTGGTCAGTCATGATGTAGTTTTGGGGTTTCAGGTCATCTCTTTTTCTCTCAATTCTTACTATTATATATGTCAGGAAACCCTAAAAAACACTAGGTACTTTACCATTTGTTAGCTAGTAACAGAACGTATCTGAATATGTTTTTTTGTTACCTGTTATACACAAAAAAAGAGGGGTAGATACCCCTCTTAATCTACACACAGACTAGTTCAGCTCTTAGATGCGAACTTTCTCTCAACCTTGATACCACGATACATTAGTTCGTGATTACGGCGTTGATCCTGTTCCTTAAGAACCTTAGCCTTGTACTGATCAGCGTCATACTCGACGCCACGGTATGTGATAGTAGCCATTTGTTTACTCCTAAAGTAGTTGGATTTTTAGGCCCGTTCCTTTAGTCGTTTGCGCCCCAATAACATTCTGGTACAGCATCCTTTACGGTCTCTACCAGTTCAAGTTTAACCTCTGGTTTCAGATGTTCATGCTTCTGAATCCGAAGAATCATAGCATCAGCATCTGGACAAGCGATACTTGAGTATAAAAGTAGTTCAATCATGGGGTGAACGCTCCGTTCCGCGACTTACTTGCGTCCTCCTAGGAGGATGAACGTAATGTCATACTAACATGACATTAAATATTTATCAAGCAAAAAAGTAGTTTTTGATACAAAAAAGGTTCATATGGATACTGTTTAATCTTTTTTTAATTTTTTATGGACAAAATTATTGCGGGTCAAGACTCGTCCTGCCCGCTCTTCGGTATTGATATTCTGTTTTTGCCATTCCAAAATCTGATTTTCCTTGTAAGGATCATAGAAATCTTGACGAGAGTACCATGAACGCCAATTTTCATGCGATTTGCTCTGATTACAGTGAGAACATGCACTGACTAAATTGTGGGTCTCGTCTGTGCCCCCAGCACAGCGAGGGATTACATGGTCTAGAGTCATGTGTTCTCTAGATCCGCAATATGCACATTTGTAATCAAATGATTGTTTAATCGAGTCTTTCCATATTCTACGAGCTTCTCCTGGTGAGCAAGTGTGAAGATTAAAAAGATAATCTTCAGGTGAACTGAAAACTTCCATGCAGTCTTTTAAAAGACGCTACTATTTATTGCTTAGCAACAATTTCATTACCTAGTACTAAAGTATCAACTTGCATAGTATGATACAGTTCCAAAGCGTCCGAAACCCTTGCCGCAATTGGTCTACCACCTACATTGAGAGAGGTATTGAGCAGCATGGGTACTCCAGTAATTCTTCCAAA
>MDSZ01028030.1_pt1 | contig 12902 bp, 13 predicted proteins | sample 811201 | NCBI WGS metagenome assembly MDSZ01 (sample SAMN05326647, study PRJNA326480) | marine metagenome | isolation source: seawater | place: Indian Ocean: North | collected 2010
ATTTTAATAAATCTAGTCTATTAAATTATAATCCAGATTACATAATCATTTCAACTGAAACTTCCAATCATTTTTCAAATCTTAAAAAAGTCAACTCCATTTTAAAAAATAAAATCATCTTAGTTGAAAAACCTTTGTTTCATAAAAGTAGGAAAAAAATAAAATTAAGAAATAAAGTTTTCGTTGGTTTTAACATGAGATTTAAACCAATACTTCAGTTTATGAAACAAAAAATTAAAAATGATCGCGATGATAATTTATTATCAGCACATGTCTTTTGTGGATCTTACTTACCTGATTGGAGAAAAAATATTCACTATTCAAAATCTAGTAGCGCATCAAAGAAAAGCGGTGGTGGTGTAAATAATGATTTATCCCATGAAGTTGATAATATAAGTTGGTTATTTGGAGACATGAATACAAAATTCTCGATTTTAGAAAAAAAATCTAATCTTAAAATTTCAAGTGATGATACGTATATTCTTCTTGGCCAGCTTAAAAATTCAAAAAAAAGTGCAGTTAATATAAGTCTTAATTATTACTCAAAAATCCCACATAGATATCATATTTTAGATTTTGAAAAAAAAACTATTCATGCAGACTTTATAAATAACAATATATTTATAAAATATTTAAATGGAAAAACATTTAAAAAAAGTTTTAAAAATTTAAATAGAAACTTTTCTTATATAAAAATGCATGAGGCAGTTATTAATAAAAGGTTTCAAAATTTATGTTCTTATTCACAGGGATTAAAATATATAAAAAAATGAAAGTAATATGTACCATATGTGCTAGAGGAGGCTCAAAAGGATTAAAAAATAAAAATTTAATTAAGCTAAATGGAAATAGTCTAACTAGAATTTCTATTAAACAGGCTATAAAATCAAATTTATTTGATGAAATAGTCCTTTCTTCAGACTCTAATAAAATCTTATTTGAGGCAAAAAAATACAAATTTTTAAACTTGATAAAAAGAGAAAAAAAATTGTCAAACGATACTGTCGGAAAAATTTTAGCAATTCGAGATGCAGTATTGAAAATTGAGAAGAAAAAAAATTTCAAATTTGATGTAATAGTTGACCTTGATGTTACTTGTCCATTAAGATTAATTAGCGATATTAAAAATGCATATAATATTTTTAAAAAGAAAAACTCTGACAATCTTTTAACTGTAACAAGCCCTAGAAAGAACCCTTACTTCAATATTTTAGAATTAAAAAATGGTAAACTTAAAAAATTAAAAAAAAGTAAAAAAAAAATTACTTCTAGGCAGATGGCCCCTGTAGTTTATGAGATGAATGCAGCAATATACATTTGGAAAAGAAAATCATTATTTTCTAAATCTCCTTTTTTAAAAAAAAAAACATCTCTTTATAAAATGCCTTATGAAAGATCAATTGATATAGATAGTGCATTGGATTTAAAAATGGTAAAATTTTTTAAAAATAATGCTTAAAAACAAAAAAAATAGAGTAATGGTTGATATGACTTGCTCTATTTTACATCATGGCCACATTAGATTGCTTAGAAAGGCATCGAAATTAGGCAGAGTAGTTGTTGCATTAACTAGTGATGAAGAAATTATCAAAAATAAAAGATTTAAACCACCCTTAAATTTTTCACAAAGAAAAGAAATTTTGGAGTCAATAAAATACGTTTCAAAAGTTGTTAAGACCGGCTTTTATATTAATGAAAAAATTTTAAAAAAAGAGAGATGTAAACTTTTAGTACACGGAAATGATAATAAAAATATAATATCCTCAAAATATTTAAAAATATTCCCAAGAACTAAGAAAATATCTAGTACAAGATTAAGAAAAAAAATTAAGACAAAATAAAAAATTTAATGAAAAAAAAATTAATTATATTTTTATTAGGGATTAAAGTTAGAAAATTTGATTATGAAAGATTCGATGCAGACATCATTGAAAAATCTAATAATATGGAATTTGAATTTCATGAACTAGTAGATTTTATAAATCCTGGATTTTCAAAAGTTTTTACTGCAGATAGATTAAATGACCATAAAACAAAAATATTTTCAAATTTTGAAAATTGGAAAAAAGAAATAATAGACAAAAAAAAAAATTACAAAAATAATTTATTCATATACAATACAATTAGGGTTTCGAATTTTGAAAGTTTTAAAATAAATTATTTCTTGTTTAAAAATAAATTTACCACTATTGAGCCCTCTAACTTAGATCATCCCACATATGTTACAGATAATACAATTTATAAAATAAAGTGGTTGATAAGAAATATCTTATTCAATCAAAAAAAAATATTATTCTTTTTAAAAAATCGATTTTTTTCATTATTAAATAAAGTTTTAGAGATAAAACCTAATTTTTATTTAAAGTGTGGGTCAATTTCCAATGAATATGAGAAAAAAAAAGGTGTAAAAATATTAAACGGGCACAGCAGAGACTATAATATGTATATTAAAACAAAAAATATTAATTTTAATTCAAAAGACACAAAAAAATATGGTTTATTTTTAGAGTCGGTAACACCAATTCATAATATCGGAGATGCATATATACTTGGTGATGAGTCTAACTACAGGGGCAGTGCAAAAAAATGGCTAGATTCCCTAAATCATTTTTTTGATCAAATTGAACAAGCTTTAAAAATAAAAATATTCATTGTTCCTCACCCAAAAATTAAACATCTAGAAAAATTTTCTCAACTCTACAACGGTAGAGAGATATTGAGAGAAAAATTGCCTGTAGTCTCAAAAAAAACAGAATTAATAATTGCAAGAGATAGCACTGGATTTTCTTTTGCTGCAATACATAAAAAGCCTTCAATATTTGTTTTTAATAATGAATTACTTAATTTAAATAATAATTTTATAAAAAATCAAAAGCAATTTGCAAAAGCTCTAGGACAAAATCCAGTTAATATGGATAAAAATTTTTCAAAAAATGAAATAACTGATTTATTAAAATTCAACAAAAGTTCTTATGAAAATTATATTAAACTTTACCATTCATCTAGGAATGATCACAAGACAAATATTGAAATTTTAGAAGAAAATTTTATTTCAGAAAATTTTATAAAAAGCTAATTTGATATTTTTAATTACAAAATCAATTTCTTTAAACGTAAGTTTATTAGAAAAAAAAATTATACCGCTAGTTGGATAAAATACGTTTTTATCAAAAAGAAATTTTCTAAATAATTTGATTTTTTTTTATATTCTTTCTTTCTAAAAAATCTCTTTGAGCTCTATTAACTGTTTCTTTTTTAGTAAAAACTATTCTTATCATAGATGCTACTCGTAAACATTTTGCATCAAAATTATTTTTTATAAAAAAATTATTCAATGACTCTTGAAAATATTTTGATTTATTTTCTAAATCTTTAAATATAAATCTCTTTCTTTTTAATATAAATTTTACAACCTCGTCAGCAACAAATGTATTAATAGAATTACCTGAGAAAGTACCACCAAAAAAAATTTTCTTGTTTTTGTTCTTAATTTTTTTTTCTATACTCTTTTTAATGCCAATTATTCCAATAGGTAAGCCACCTCCTAAGCACTTTCCAAAAGTAGAAATCGAAGGCTTGAGATTTAAATTCTCTTGCACGCTTTTTCCATTTAGCCTTAACCCAGTGATCATTTCGTCAAAAATTAATATTATTTTACTTTTTTGACAAAAATTGCTTAAGAAATTTAAATATTTTTTAGCTAGAATTGGTAAACACCCTTGAACTGGTTCCAAAATAACACACATTATTTTTTTTTGATATTTTTTAAGAATTTTTTCAGACAATTCGATATTATTATAAGGAATAAATTTTACATTTTTCTTAGATTGATGCTCTAACCCTTCGCTTAACGAAACATTTTGCATTTTTTTGTTAGGGGTAAATAGTAACTCATTTACAGAGCCATGCCAGCTACCAGAAACAGAAATTATTAAATTTTTCCCTGTTATCGCCCTTGCTATTCTAAGAGATTTAAAGACTGCTTCAGTACCAGAATTACAAAATATAAATTTAGAGTAATTTGGAAATATTCTTTTAAGAGTATTCGAATATTTATGAGCATATAAATTTTTAGCTGCAAAATTTGAAATATTTTTTTTGGGTATTTTCGCTAACGTTTTCTTAAAGATTTGAGGACTATGACCTAAAAGATTTGTTCCTGCACACAAAGAAAGGTCAATATATTTTTTTTTATCAATGTAAATATTAGAACCATAACCTCTTGAAAATAAGAGGTTTTTAGCTTCGTAACCTTCATTAAAAATATATTTATTTTTTAAAAACATCTTTTATATTGATTTGGAATTTCTATAATTTCATTTCTTTTTATTAATTCTTTAATTAACCAATTCGGTGAATTTATAAATTTTCTTCCAAAACTAACTAAATCAGCTGAGCCACTTTTTACGATTTTATTAGCATGGCTCAAATCTTTTATCATGCCAGCTGTCCTTACTAAAATTTTATTATTTTTTTTCATTTTTTTTGCTAAGAAAACTTGATAACCACGTTTATACCTTAAATTTGTTTTTGGTAAAATACCTCCACTTGTAACACAAACATAATCAAAACCAATTTTTTCCAATTTTTTAACTAAATGATTGCAATCTCCTATAGATGAACCATTTTTCAACCAATCGTAACCATTAACTCTAGCTCCAAGCACTTTATTTTTTGGCCAAATTTTTCTTATCTTTTTTGAAATTTCTAATAATAACCTACACCTGTTTTCTAAACTGCCTCCATATTTATCTTTTCTCTTATTTGAGATAGGAGAAAAAAATTGATGGAGTAAATAGCCATGAGACATATGAATTTCTAAACAATCAAATTTTATAGCTTTCGCTTTTTTTGCAGTATTTGCAAAATCATCAACAATTTTTTGAATTTGAATAGAAGATAGTTCTCTTGGTGACGGCCAATGCGAGTCGCGTTTAATTGCTGAAGCTGAAAAAGTAGTCCAAGATTTCTTTTTATTTTTAATTGGATGATTTGATTTAATCCAAGGCACGAGAGCTGACCCTTTTCTACCTGAGTGTGAAATTTGTAACCCTATTTTCGTGTTTGATTTTCTTTTTAAAAAAATTATTAACTTTTTAAAACTTAAGTAGTTTTCTTTATTAAATAAACTTAAATCTTTTTCAGTAATCATACCTTGTTTTGATACTGCAGTTGACTCTATCATTAACATACCAGCCCCCGCTTTCATCAACTTACCGAGATGATTATAGTGCCAGTTCGTAGGATTTCCTTTTACTGCAGAATACTGACACATAGGAGAAATACATATTCTATTATTTAAGATTGTTTTATTTATTTTTAGTTTTTTTAAAATTTTCATTTTTTAAAAATATAAATTCGTTTTTAGGATGAAATATTGCCTTTGGATAGGACCAGTAAGTTTCTAAAAAAAAAGTTCCTAAAGCTTTACCAATTTTTGGTAAGTGTGGGACTCCATCACTATCTATCATAGAGTTGTGCGGAGTAGCAAATCTTATCCACTCTCCTTTTTTTTGTTTATGTATTAACAGTCGGCTGTAGATCGCTACTTCTGGAGGAACTAATTTTAAACCTTTTTTTTTGGCTTTAAAATAAATTTTTTTTAATTCAACTGGCGTTCTAATACCTAAACTTTTTACTTTTATTTTTACTAGGCTCATCGGTAAATTATATTTCTTTAGATTAAAATTATTCCTTTTAATTATGTCAATTATCCAAGGACTCGATTTAAAATTTCTTTTATTTAATTTTGGTATTCCATCTCTCTTTAAATCGTAAAAATTAAATTTTTTAATAGTTAACCAGGTTTTTTTCATATCATTGCTTTTATAAATAATGTAGACATCATAATCAAATATGTTATGTTCAAACATTGAACATTACTATATTTATAGCATGGATCCAAAACAAACAATAAAAAAAAATTTAAAAAGAAGATCACAGTCAGTCGACGTTGTAGAGGAATTCGAGGGTATTCCAAAACCTACTTGGGTAGAACTCAGCTTAATTGACGTATGTAATAGAAAATGTGTTTTTTGTCCAAAGTCGGATGAAAATGTTGCTCCTGACACACATCAAAAAATGGGCAGTTACATTATTGATAAAATTCATGATCAATTAATGGAACTTGAATTTTCTGGAACCATTTCTTTATGTGGTTATGGAGAGCCTTTGCTTCATAAAGATATCTCAAAAATTGTAGAAAAGCTCTCCAAAGTTTCTAGAGTTGAAATAATCACTAATGGTGATGTTTTAACTTCAAAAAAATTACAAGACTTAAGCTTGGCTAATGCAAGCAAAGTTTTGGTGAGCATGTATGATGGCCCAGAACAAATTGAAAAATTTAAAAAGATGACTAGAGATGCTAATGTTCCGGAAGATTTTATAATTCTTAGAGATAGATGGTACGACCAATACAATGATTTTGGCGTAAAGTTAACGAATAGAGCAGGAACTATTAATGTTGGTGAACAAGATGAGGTTGATAAGTTTAAAGTATGTTATTACCCTACATATCAATTTTTGATCGATTGGGATGGTAACTTGTATTTATGTCCACAGGATTGGCAGCGAAGAATGCCTATGGGAAATATTTTACAAGAAAAAATTTTAGATATTTGGAAAGGAAAAATTTTAAGTAAATATAGAAAAAATTTACTTTTAGGTAAAAGGTGCTCAAGTCCTTGTACAAGTTGTAATGCGGATGGAACTTTATTAGGAAAAAATCATGCAAAAACTTGGAAAGAAATTTACAAAATTTAGAATTTAATGAAATTGAAAAAAAGTAATTCTCTTTTTTGGGACACTTCCAAAGATCCTGTGGACTTTCCTGAAATAGTCAAAAATAAATTTTTTCCTTTGTCCATTACAAATAGAAAAAAATTTGTTATGTGGCTTGGAAATGTTTCAAAAAATTTTTCTAATAACATTAACTGGTGGATACAAATACCATTATCAAGAGATCCCTATAAAAGTAATTTATTTAAAAATGTAATCATTATAGAAGTATTAAAAGATAAAAATATTAGAAATAAAATAGCTTTTCTTATTGTTGAGTCCAAGAATATTAAAAAAATAATTTTGAAAAATAAATTAGTAAATAATAAAACAAAGATTATAGTAAGAGAAAGACGAAATTATGTAAAAATTATAAAATCGATTTTTTTTGTATCGGCTTTATTTTTTTTAATTAAAATTCTTGTAAGATTTCGAAAAAATAACATTCAGAACAATCCAATTCTTGTTGACACTTTTGTAGATCACAGAGAATTTAAAAATGATTTAATTTTTCCTTCTTTAGAAAAAATTTTTAGGTCAAAAAATGTTTATAATTATTGGTTTATTCCCACATTTTTAACTAACAAAAATTTTTCAAATATTATTAGAAATATTAATCTTATGAAAAAAAAAAAATATATTTTTAAAGAAAGTTTATTAAATTTTAAAGAATATTTTAAAATTGTCTTAAAGATAGTTTTTAAAAAAAAGTACAACTGTAATTTTTTAAACTTTAAAAGAATAGATTATACAAATTTTATCAACGAAGAATTGGTTTCAAAAAAAGAGTTTCATACAGAATTTCATTCTAGAATGAACTATTTAGTGATCAAGAAACTTTCTCAAAATTTAATTTCAATTAAAAAAATGATTACTAGGTTCGAAAACCAATCAGTAGACAAAGCTTGGAATTATTCTTTGAGAAAGTTTTTCCCTAAATCTGAGATTTATGGCTACCAAGGATTTACCTATTATCCACACTTACTTCATCAATCTCCAACAAAATATGAGGAAAAAGCGAACTTACTTCCTCACAAAATTATAATTACTAGTAAACTGTTTAAAAGAGCTAGGCTTGAATTCATAAAAGACAAAAAAACATTAATTGGCCCAAATTTAAATAATCAAAATATTTTTACTAATAAAAAGAAGAAAAATAAATATAAATATGTTTTGGCTTTATGTGGTATTAAAAGTCTAGATAAAAAAATGTGCGAATGGACGTTTTCTGCTATTTCACAAGATAAGAGTAAAAGTTTAATTATAAAACCTCATCCGATACTCCCAATTAAAAAAATAATCAAAGAGATTCCAAGAGAAATTAGAAACCAAATATCAATTACTGAGGAGGATACAAAAAACTTGTTAAATAAAACTAACGTAATTATTTCATCTGGACCTACTAGCATTATCCTTGAATCTATCAGCTTCGGGTGCAAGTTAATTTATTTAGTACTAGACCCTTACGATAATCTCATTTCTAAAAAGATACCAAAAATTAATAAATATATGTATTTTGTGAAAAATAAAAATGCATTATTATCTAATATGAATATTTTGGTTCGAAAAAAAGTTTTTATTAAAAAAAATAAAATTAAAAATCTTTTTTTTACTAAAATTAGTAATAAAAATATTAATATGTTTTTATAATATGAATATTAAAGTAATTGACAATTTTTTGCTTGAAAATGATTTACAAGAGATTTCATCTTTAAAACTAAATAGGGCAAAAGATTATGAAATAAAAGTTTATCACAATTCTATTTATAAAGACGATCTAACTAAAAGTAGTTGTTTAAAGGTTGAAACAATCAAAAGACTTCAAAGCTTGTACCATAATAAAGCAATTAAAATATTAAAAGAACTGTATCCAGAAAAAGTACGTTTATATAAGTATTCAGAATTTCATATAATTGAAACTGGTTCTAATTATAAATTTCCAATTCATGACGATACCCCAAACAAACTTTTAAGCGGCGTAGTGTATATTAGCCCCGAAGATAACAAAGGAACCATGTTCTACAGTGACAAAAAAGGAAATGATGAAAAAATTATCGAATGGAAAAAAAATAGAGCTGTCTTTTTCGCCAGAAAGGAGAGGGAAACTTGGCATTCATATGAAGGAGATAAAAAATCGAATAGAACTGCTTTAGTATATAATTTAATGACAGAGGATATCAAAGAAGTATGCAAAATAGAAAATAAAAACTTTTTTTACAGTTATTTGAGATTTAAATTAAATCCTTTTTTGTATAGATATTTTAAAATCCTAATTTAAAATATTTATTTTAAATTTTTTTAGAATAAATATAGTTAAAATTTTTTGAGAACTTGGTATTTTTTAAATTTGGTAATTGGTTTTTGCTTTCTAATTCAAAATTATTTTTATTCATTAAATCTTTTATCTCCTCATATTGTTCGCTAAAATTTTCATTTACTTCAATTAAGATACTTTTTATTTTTGTACTTTCTAATAAAGATTTTGCGCCCTTTAAAATTTTATGCTCGATTCCATCAACATCAATTTTTACATAATTTGGAAAGTCCAAAATCTTATTGTTTAGCAAGTAATCGATAGATGTACCAAAAATTTTATATTTTTGTTTAGGTTTAATCTTATCTCCCTGAAAGTCTGTTTGGTAATAAAACGTAGACATTGAATATCCCTCTTCAAATTTGGTCTCATTCATTGTTTCATGAACATTGACTAAGTCGCTCAAAGCAAATTGATTTATTGAAATTTTATCACTCAAATTATTTATTGAAATATTCCTACTAAGAACTCTTAAATTACTAGTTGATGGTTCAAAGCTAATTACTTTGATATCTTTATGTGCCAAAGCAGAATATATAGAATATAAACCTATATTTGCTCCAATATCCCAGTATTTAATTTGATCATTTTTAAAATTATTAATCCAATTTATAGTTTCAGGCTCTTGATCAAATAAAGTTTTTACTCTCCATATCGTGGTTCTATTTGGAGTAAAGAATAAAATCTTTTTTCCAAAAATTTTTTTCTCTGTATATAATTTACTTTGAAACTTTTCAGAAAAAAAAGGTAATAGCTTTCGATTTGTAAGCTTATTTAAAAAATAAAATAAGTTTAAGATTATATTAGTAATTAATGACTTCATAATTTTTAATATTTTCATAAAAATTTCAAATTTTTGAAATTTTTTTAAATTTTAATATATTTTACTTATCAAACGTTAATTTTTACTACTGTCAATTAATTTTATTAATTGTTTTAAATCAATAAATGCTTTATATTGTTCAATCTTTGAACATCAAAAATGAATAATGATAAAAATATTTTGCTAGTAGGTGGATGTGGTTACATTGGCACTACCACAATAGATTTTTTTTTGGGTAAAAATTATAAAGTTACTTGCGTGGATAACTTAATATATGGACAGGGAAATACTATAAAAAAATTTAAAAAAAAAAAAAATTTTACTTTTAAAAAAATAGATTTACGTGACAAAAAAAGAATTGAAGCAGTTTTAAACAAAAATTCAAATATACTTATTTTAGCTGGTTTAGTAGGAGATCCGATTACTAAAAAATATAAGCGATTATCTAATTCAATTAATTACATTGGTATAAAAAATTTAATTTTAAACTGTAAAAAAAAAAAAAATATTAAAAGACTAGTGTTTGTTTCGACTTGCTCTAATTATGGTATTGGAAAAAATAAACTGCTAAATGAAAAGGCAAAACTTAAACCTTTATCATTCTATTCTAAACAAAAGGTAAAAATTGAAAAGTTTTTGATAAAAATGAAAAAGCAACATTTTGCTATAACTATTTTGAGGTTTGCGACAGCCTTTGGATTATCACCAAGAATGAGATTTGATTTGACAATAAATCACTTTACTAAAAGTTTTTTAGACGAAAGAATTTTAAAAATATATGATCAAAAAACTTCAAGACCTTATTGTCATGTTTTAGATTTTGCAAGAGCAATAAAAAAAGTTTTAGAAAGTGAAGTAAAAAAAATCGATATGCAGATCTTTAATGTTGGAGATAATAAAAATAATTTTTCTAAGAAAGATATAGTTGATAAAATTTCAAAATATATAAAAAAACCAGAAATTTTATTTCTCAAAAAAGGAGTCGACAAAAGAAATTATAGGGTAGATTTTAGAAAAATAAATAGAATATTAAAGTTTAAACCGAAATATTCAGTAGACTACGGGATAAAAGAAATTTCAAAGTTTATAATTAGTTATAAACAAAAAAAATTAAATATAAAAAAATTTGGAAATTTTAAAATAAAAAAAGCTTTCAATAAATGATTTTAAAAAAATTTAAAAATAAAAAAATAATTGTCACTGGTCACACTGGATTCAAAGGATCTTGGTTATCATATTGGCTTTATCTAAATAAAGCAAAAGTTCTTGGTATCTCAGATACCTATGAAAATAATTCAAATTTTAATGCGCTTAAATTAGAAAAAAAAATTTCAAGTAAAATATTAGATATTAGAAATTTTAATAAGTTTAAAAAATTAGTTTTAAAATATAAACCCGATTTTATATTTCATCTTGCTGCCCAATCACTGGTAAAAAAATCTTATGATAAACCTATGAGAACTTTTAACACAAATTCTATAGGAACTTTAAATCTTTTAGATGCTTTGAGATTCGTTAAAAAAAAATGTTCAGTGGTTATTATTACGAGTGATAAAAGTTATAAAAATTTAGAATTAAATAGAGGTTATAAAGAAGATGATTTATTAGGAGGTGAGGATCCTTATAGCGCATCTAAAGCTTGTGCAGAATTAATCTTTAAGTCTTATTTTCAATCATTTCTAAAAAAAAATAAATATATTAAAATTGGTGTCGCTAGAGCTGGTAATGTAATAGGTGGAGGTGACTGGTCAAACTATAGATTAGTTCCAGACTGCTTCAAATCTTGGGCAAAAAAAAATACTGTTACTATTAGAAACCCGAAATCAACGAGACCTTGGCAACATGTTCTTGAAGTTTTATACGGGTATCAACTATTCGCTTTGCGACTAGGAAAAAATAATAAACTAAATGGTGAGGCATTTAATTTTGGGCCGAATTCTAGCCAAGATAAGAGTGTAATCAATTTAGTTCAAGAAATAAAAAAAAATTTATCAGATTTTAAATGGAAGGTTAAAAAAAATAAAAAATTCTATGAGTCAAATTTACTTAAACTTAATTCAAATAAAGCAAGAAAAAAACTTAATTGGAGTAATAAATTATCATTCGCTCAAACAATAACCATAACAACCAGATGGTATCAAGATTTTTACAAAAAAAAATTTAATATAGCAAAAGTAAGTTCATCTCAAATAAGAGATTATGAGAAAAAATTATGAAAGTTGTTATCTTAGCAGGTGGAAAAGGAACTAGATTATCGGAATTCACAAAATTGATACCTAAACCGATGTTAAAGATTAAAAATGTTCCTATAATAGTTCGAATAATAAATTATTATAATAAATTTGGTTTTGACGAATTTATTATAGCAACAGGTTACAAAAAAAATGTAATTGAAAATTTTTTTAAAAAAAATTTAAAAAAATTGAAAATTCAAATTGTCGATACTGGATTAAATTCCATGACTGGTGGAAGAGTGAAAATATTAAAAAAATACTTAAACAGCACTTTTCTACTTACTTATGGAGATGGATTATCGAATGTAAATATCAGGGAATTAATACGTTTTCATAAAAAGAATAAGTATTTTGTTACTTTAACAGCTGTAAGACCACCTGCAAGATTTGGAGGGTTAAAATTATCTGGTAAAAGAGTTAAATATTTTAAAGAAAAATCTAAGTTAGATGAAGGTTGGATTAATGGTGGCTTTTTTGTTATGGAGCCAAAGATATTCGACTATATTAAAGATAAAAAAACAGTTCTCGAGAGATACCCTTTAGAAAAACTTAGCAGTATTAAAAAATTAGGTGCTTTTAAACATCATGGTTTCTGGCAGTGTGTAGACACAATAAGAGATAAGGAGTTGCTCGAGGAAGCTATTAAAAAAAAAAAAATTAGATGAAAGAAAAAATTTTGATAATAGGAGGAACCGGCTTTATTGGTTCTCATATTGTAAAAAATTTACCAAAAAAAAACTTTCTTGTTCACTCC
>MDSZ01042492.1_pt1 | contig 12899 bp, 13 predicted proteins | sample 811201 | NCBI WGS metagenome assembly MDSZ01 (sample SAMN05326647, study PRJNA326480) | marine metagenome | isolation source: seawater | place: Indian Ocean: North | collected 2010
AGTACCAATCACCCGGCAGGCAGCGAGTACTTTGACGACGTAATCATGTATGATTATTCTAGTTCTAGTGACAAAATTGGAAATTCAAGAAAACTAAAACAAGAGTACTACATGAATCCTATTACTAGAGCATCTCTAGGATTGGATCTACTCAATCAACCTGCTTATTACATGTATTTAACACGCTCTTCTGGTAGATTATATTGGCCATCAGACGAGCTTCTTACCCAGGTTGATTGGGACGCGCTGGTGATACCAGAGTCCAACTCCGGATAGATGACATTCTACTTGGTTTGGAATGACAAAGTGTTTGATGAATGCCCCATATCGGATAATCACAAACCCAGGCAAAACGGGGTCATAGTAGATTAAATAAACACATTATAAACAAAAACAAATTCCTTTTAAAAATTAGAAACAAAACAAATTCCTTTTAAAAATTAGAAACAAAACAAATTCCTTTTAAAAATTAGAAACAAAAACAAATTCCAAAGACTAATATGTAGGTTAAATGTAAATTAATTTAAGGAAGTGATAATAAAAATAAATATCATTTTTTAATAAATATATAACATAAAATTTATATTTTATAAAAAAATGATATATTGATATTATTAATATAGAATGGTATTCACTTTTAACATTCAAGAAGGTTGGAATTTTATATCGAGCTTTGGATATCCAAATTCATTGACTAATATTATTAATAATCAATCTGTATTACAAGATATAGTTGTAATATTTTTTTTAAATGTAAATAATGTAAACGGTACTCGCTATGAATCATTAACTGTAAATGATTTCTTAGAACAAGGAAAAGGATATTGGATTTATAGTAACAATACACACAATAATGTCCATATAAATGGTGAAGAGCATATATTAGTTACAACAGAAAACATATCTTTAACATTAAAACAAGGCTGGAATATGATGAGTGCTCCATTTACGAATGAATATAATATACAAGATTTTCCATTTAGTTCAAGAATTGAAAGTATTTATAGTTATGATGCGTCAGGTTCGGATTATGAACAAATAGATGTTTCTGGTGTGATGAATGTTGGTATTGGGTATTGGGTAAAATTATCTTCAGATCCAGAACCCTCCGAATTAAATATTACATATGTCCCACCAGTAATAGATATGAATTTTGAAATGAAATATACAAGAATGTTTGATTTTGATAGTGTCACTCCAACATTCAAACCAAATGATTTACTAGTTGATTTTTCGGGTGGTTTTCAATCACAAAATGTTGTTAAAATTGAAATAAAAGCAACAACTTCATTAGATGTTCCATTCGGTATTGGTGCATTTAACATTAATTTTAATAACCCTGTTACTTTAGCAAGTGGACCAGCGGATTCGACCCCATCAAATTGGAATCAATATCCATCAGGTGGTAAATTACCAAATTATTCTTTTACTCGATGTGCTATTTATGAAGCATCAGACGATTGGAATATAGGTGATGGGTACGGCGAAATAAGTAAATTAACAGGAACTTTACCTGCGGGAACTGCACTCACTAAAAATAATGTAATAAATATGGTTGATAATCAATGGAAAACATTATGTCATGTAACAGCGAAGGGAGGCGTGGTAGAAAAACTTGACGATTTACCATTGCCCACATCTAGTGAATTTTTAGTTTATCCTGAAGATAAATACAATGATGAAGACACAATTATATGTCATGTAGAAGCACAAGAAGCTGTGTCATTAGAAGTGAAATACACAAAATTATATGATGAAACGTTTAATACAAAACCCGAAGATTTACATTCTGCTTATGAAAATTACTTCACTACTGAAGCTGTTGTAAAAATTGAAGTAAAGATGAGTGATACTAATTATGCAATTGGTGCATTTGATATAGGATTCGACAAAACAGCCAAGCCAGCAAGTGGAACTGGTGGCATTTCTGGTGGCTTAAAATCTAATTGGAATGATTATGTAAATAATTCTTCTGAATCAGACGGCCCTGCGAATTATAAAAAAACTCAATGTGCTGTATTTGCTGCGTCTGAAAATTGGAATATTGGTTATGGAACCGGAACTACATATAAAATATTCGGAACATTATCAACTGGTACTATTTTGAATGAAAACAATGCTATATATGCAAATGATTGGGTAACGTTATGTTATATTACAACAACAGGAGACGTGAATAAAAATGATGATTTACCTACACCAATTTCAACAGAATTTTTATTATATCCAACTGGAAAATATAATCATTCTGACAGAGTTGTTGTAACTACTAATCCTGTTAATACTCAAAATTAACTATTTAATTTTTAATTTAACATTTTAAATTCAATATTTTGTATATAAATTTTATTTGTTATAATATAATGGTAATTTCATCTGGACAATACAGATTAGGAGGATTTGATTTAACTCTTAACGACCCTAGAACTATAGCTAATGTACAATATATACTACAATATTTTGCAGGAAACCACGAAGGATATCCAAACTTAAATAGTGATATGTATAGAGTCCTTGGTGATTTTAGTGATACATCGGGAAACAAAGACATATCCGACACTAATATTACAATTTCAGATGTGCAATACATGCTTCAAAATTTTGCAGGAAATACTACTGGATATCCAAAAGTAGGAGAATATGTATATTTACCACTTGAAACAGAACCCGACCCCCCAGTAACATTATTTCCAAATATGGCAAATGATATTTATGCTAAATTTTCATATAATGCTATTGACAGACAAATAACATTTTCTTTAAAATATACAGAATCTACCAATAATAATCAATCAGATGTTTCAGGAATTAATTTTTCAATGATACAAGGTGTTTGTATAGAATTTGATAAACCATCCACAGATCCTTCTGTAGCAAGTTTAACACAAGATGTTTCAGGAGGTAAATTCTATAATATTGCTGAACCAGGAACAAGCGCTATGGGTTATGGAAAAGCAGTTATAATTCAACCAGATAATCAATTGACAAGCGACTGGAAAATAATTGATGTGATACCATATAGTCCAGCTCCCAAGATTGTTAAGTCACAAATAGTAAAAAACGTACCATTGCAAACGGAAGGTGGAACAAATACACATAATCTTATATTGGGCACTTGCGTTAGTATACGGCACGAAACTGGTAATGGAACAATTAACAATGGTCAACCAAAATTTGTTGACTATGCTTATGGAATAAAAACTGAAAATATTGTTGTTGAAAACATGACATTTGCACCATATTTTAGAGAATCATATAATATATTGAACCCGAACGAAGAATAGATAATGATCCACAACCAAATAAAAAATTACAATTTAACCAGATTATGGAAACAAATATATATTTGTTCATAATAAAAAATTATTATTCAGAATATTTTCTAAATACTCTAGCCGGGAATCGAACCCGGGGCTAATCGTTGGAAGCGATTAATGATTACCACTACACCACTAGAGTCAGAGTTGACTAAGTAAATCCGAACACTTGGAATCGAACCAAGGACCGCGATCGTACGTTTTTAAACGTATCTCGATAATCGAAAAACCAACTACAGTCGAACGCTCTGCCATCTGAGCTATGTTCGGATAAATTATTTTGTTACTTAGTATTCTATACTTATTATTATGTCTTTATATTAGTTTAAAATTCTCTATATGAATATTTTAAACAGTTTTTTATAAATGGGTAATTTATTTTCACAACAAAACGATCATAATTCAAAAGATGATGATTCAAAAAATAATCAAATAGTGTTATTGAAAAATAAAATCAAAAATATAAATGAAGTTATTAAGAAAGATTATTTACTTATTCAAAAATTAACTAGTAAAAACAATGAATTATTATACGAAATTGATACTAATAAAAGTTATATAGAAGAACTTGAAGAATTTATTGAAAAATCTATAATTTTATCTGAAGATATAATTCAAGCAAACAACGCAATTATTTGTGCAAAAAATGAAGAACTAAAATTAGATAAATCTAGTTCAAATAAATGGTTCGATAAATATGGTTATTATAGTATTTATTAAATTTTTATTTCATCAATAGGACCAGAATTTGTACCAAACACGTGTTCATTTGGACCATTTTTTATAGATTCGGGTTTATTATCGTGACTCCAGTATTCAGAATCAATATTATTATTGGAATCATCATTATCACTTTTGAATTTAAATTTCAATACTTCAACCGTTTCTTTACATTCCTGAGCTGAAGGACGAGTATGCGGATCTAAATGATGTATATAAAGCATAAAATTTCTTAAATCTTGTGCACAGTTTGAAACTTTGTTACAATTTGATAGCCTTATTTCTAATTCTTCTGTAGAAATACTAAGAGGGTTTATTGGTTTTAATAACAAAATTCTCAATCCGACACATAAAAAACTCCAAATATCAATTTTATTTGTATATGGTTCATTACCAATTAATTCTGGAGCCATTGTACACATTGTACCACAATATGAAGTCGCATAATTTGAAGTAGAAGAATTAATTCTTGATAAGTTAAAATCACCAAGTTTAAATATTGCTCCTTTTCCAAAACTAAAAATAAATATATTTTCACATTTTACATCGCGATGAATAATATTAATAGAATGTAAATATTCTAATCCCGATAAAATATCACTCCAACAATTTAATATACCATTAGTACTCATAGATATCAATTTCTCTGAATATGTTGATAATAGCTTATCAAGTGTACCATGATCAGCATATTCTAATTCTATCCATACTCTTGAACTAGATATACCATAGTTTTTCATTTTAATAATATTTTTATGTGAAATTGAATTTAAAATTTTGATTTCGCTTATTATTCGTTCTCTAGGTATTTTTGATTTACAATATTTTTGTAATTTTATTACAGTTTTATTACCATTTTGTATATTTTTTAATAAATGTGCTTCTGCAAATCCTCCTTTACCAAGACTAGTAACCCAAATATGATTTTTAAAAACATTATACATTTCTTTTGTTATATTTGTGAAATATAACCAACTATAATAGGAACATCCTTTTAAATTCAAATATTTTGCTAGTGCTATTTTGTTTTGTTGATTATCATTGCACTTTTCAATAGTTTGATATATTTTTAAACACTCTAAACCATTTTTGTTTTTTAAAAAACTATAAATATTTTTATCAAGATTTTTTGTAGAATCTAACATTTTTTTCATTTGAATTTTATTATTTGACCATATAGTGTTTTCGATTAGTTTTAAAAAAAAATCTTTTGATGTTTCTTCTACTGGTGTAGCAGCTCTAACCGATTTAATAGCAGATACACCTGTTATTTGTAAATCTTGCAAATCCAATGAAAATTTTTTATTCATTATATACACTATTAAATTATAGTTTACACTATATATCAAATATATAACCGCGACGTTGGTTTGCTCTAATTTCTTTTTCTTCAATAATATTATTTTTAATCATATTTTCTAATAACTCTAATTTTTCATCATAATTTTGTTCTGTTATTATCATATTAAAATGAGAATCATCTAATTCAATTACATCATTTTCTGTTATCGAATTAAAACATTCACTATGTTCATCATAATATTCTGCATATTTTTTTTTAAGTCTTGTAATACGTTCATCTTCACTTATATCTATTTTTATTAAAAACCAATTGTTTTCTTTTAATGTAATATATTCATTGTTTAAACGCAAATCATCCAATACAACCATCTTAGCAGATTTAATATCTTTGAACATTGAACGAATCCAAACACTACTATCAATTTCACGCATTTTTGTAGCAAAATTTATTAATAACCTTCTATCTTTGTATTCCATATCAAATAGTTCAATTGCTAATTCTTTTAATTTTTTTGCAAAAGATGTTTGTTTAAAATTATATTTTTCATGTAAATAGTCTGATAAATATGTTTTGCCGCAGCCCATTTTCCCGCAAATGGCGATCCTCATAGTATTATTTATATATAATATTTTAAACTTATAACATTTATACTATTATACCGCGAAGTAATAATTCTTTTGAATTTTTTAATCTTTCCATTCTATCATTTTTAAATGCAAAATCAGGAGAAGCCATAATTTCTGTTTTTGTACAGCATTTTGGATTAGAAGGGGGACAATTATGACAAATTGGAGTTGATTCATATTTTCTATAGGCTTTTCTTGTAACACCGAGTGGCAATTCACAAAAACCATCATTCAAACATTTTCCAAATTCATTCGGATAATTTTGATTTGCTTTATAAAATGGACAATCTGTATTATCCAAACAAGGTCTATCCCAAGTTTTACCGTCGCGAGTACAATTTGCTTCTGGTTTAATAGAAATATCTTCAAAACATAAATATGAATCATCTATAACTCGACGGAAAATTGATCTTGATGCATAATTTTCAGGACAAACACGTTTATATTCACATTGGTATTTTCCTGAATCATCATTATCATATTTACAAGTATCTTTTGCTTTAAATTCCGCTTCAGCTCTATTATTTGTTTCTTTTAAATAGCTTACAACCGTTGGATCATTTTGAACAGTTGAACCCCAAAAATCTCTATTATAAACATGCGTCGCATATTTACCCGCTTCACCAGTACATACGCTCTTTCCGGCAAGTAATGTACATCCAGGATCTTCTGTCACATCTGATATTGATATATATCCTTGTTTTTCTAACCAGCTTCTAGTTCCAATACTAAAAGGTATATAATAAGAACCACCTAATGCAGCCGATCTTGTTATTCCTTCTTTAGGTTGAAATACATATTTTGTAATATCTTCAACAATATTTTTTGGTAAGTTTTTGCTAATGAAAAGTGAATGCGAAAATCCAAAAGATTCATAATTTTGTTTTAAATAAGGATATCTGTATTGTTTGCATGATATTTTGGTTTTTCTAAGACCTTTCATAGTGTATTGTGCAATATCAATCAGGTTATCATCAATTTTTAATGGTATAAAATGTAGTTTCATTTCATAAGACATATCAAAAATATAATCATTTGGATGAGATGTTAACATTGCAATTGCATCTGCTTCTTTGTTTTTTAAAGCATTTTTTGCAATCTCCGGATCCGAATAATATACAAATTTAATATTGTTTTCTTTCAAATTCAAAAAATTTATTAATTTATTCCATAAAATATCAGTGTATCCATTTTTGCATAAATATATTTTTTTTCCTTTAATTTCAGATATAGAATTGTATTCTATTTCAGAATTTGCAAGTTCTACTAAATAAAAGGAAACATCCTTAATATGACTTAAATAATCGTATGGATATGAATTATTTTGTTTTTTTTCTAAAATGATATTTTCTGGTAATAATGCAAGATCAGCACTAAACATATCTGATTTATTTGTCGTTATTTTTATAGGAAATTTTTTACCGATAATGTTTTCAAAATAATATCTATCTAAATATTCTTCTGGTTCTGAAACATAACAAACCAATGGATTTCTTTCTAGATAACTTGGATTATATATTTGTTTAATATAAAATGATTCTGTAATGCTATTCCTTTTATAGAATAAATATATTAGAATCAATATTATTAATATACATACTGGTTTGTTCATTAAACTAGTTCAATATTTTTTTATATTTCATTTATAATGTCTTGTTATACTTATAAAGAATTTTATTATGATAATGGTTTGTTTGATAATTCAATAGACATTACTTATATTATTACGATGGAAGATTCAGTAGAACGTCAACAACATATATTAAATGAATTGAAAAAACATAAGCCAACAAAAAAAGTAGTTATAGTTTACAATAAAGGATTTAAAAAATGTTTAAAACAAGATAAATGTGGAAAAATTAACATCAGTTATGCTGATTTGATGCACGCAGTTATGCATATTTTTGATATTTCTAAAAATAAAGATAATATATTGATATTAGAAGACGATTTTATTTTCAATACTAATACTACAGAAAATGATATTAATAATATTAATAATTTTTTAATAAAAAACAATCCATTAATTTATTCGTTAGGATCTGTACATTGGTTATGTTCTTTATTTAATTTCAAACATAAAAGATTATATATCAAAGGAGCTTCTCATGCTATGATTTATTCAAAAAAAGGTAGATATTCACTAAAACAACAATTTGAAAGTTGTAAAGATGTTACTAAAGATATTGATTTATTAACTTGTTTTCAAAAAAATACTTACGGCTATTATAGAAATATATATGCACAAACTTTTGAAGAAACTGAAAACAGAAAAAATTGGAGTAAAAATATTAAATATTTTGACTTGAAAATATTTGTAAAATGTCTTATTTATATTCATAAGATTTTTGGTTTAGAAAATAAACATAATATTCACAATAAAATTGATAATCTTAACTGTTTTTTATTTAGTTTACATTTTCTGATAGTTCTCATTCTAGTGTATTTGTTAAAAATATTATTATTCATAAAATAAGTATTTTAGTTATAATTATACACACGAAGATAGTGAATATAATAAACCATATACGAATGCCCTGTTTACACTAATTTTCGGAACCCATCAAGATAATGCTCAAGATTTATCTGCCAAAATTAAGCGTTTAAAAAGTCTTTAGCGTTTAATTTAACAAATTTATTAGATATTTGTTAAATATGAATCGTGTTTTTAAACTTGTAAAGGGGATTATACCCAAAATATCTGATACTGAACTCATAGCTTTAAGATCTGGAACTACTTCTATTGACAGAGATATATTCAGAGGACATGTTCCTATTGCTAAAGCAAGAAATTCATTCACTGCACATGAAGACAAATTATACAATAAATTAGATGATTTTTTAGAAAAATATGGAAACAAGGAAGTCGCATACCCAAAGTTACCAGAAGGTTTACTTGAATCTATTGGAGAAAATGGATTCTTTGGAATGATTATTGATCAAAAATATGGCGGCAACTTAACAAGTACTACTAATATAAGTAGAATATTAACAAGAATTGTAACAGCGAATCCCGCCTTAGGTGTAACGACGATGGTGCCAAATTCATTGGGTCCAGGAGAATTGCTACAGCATTACGGGACAAATGATCAAAAGGAAAAATATTTACCAAGATTAGCATCTGGTGAGTTAATCCCTTGTTTTGGATTGACTGGACCAACTAACGGTTCTGATGCGACTGGAACAATTGACAAAGGAAAGGTTGTTAAGATTAACGATAAAATCTGTATAGATTTAGAAATAAACAAAAGGTATATCACATTGGCTCCTATATCGAATTTGATTGGAGTCGCTTTTGATTTAGAGGATCCAGATAATTTGTTACCAAACTGCAAGAAAGGAGTCACTCTTGCTTTAGTTGAAAGAACACATGATGGATTAATTCAAAACACATATCATAACCCTTCAAATAATGGATTTCCCAACGGAACATTGAAAGGTAGATTTTATGTGGAACTCGACCAAGTAATCGGAGGACAGAATATGATAGGCGAAGGATGGAAGATGCTAATGGAATGTTTAGCAGTAGGAAGAGCCGTATCTCTTCCAGCGACAGCTTTGGGGAGTTCTAAAGCTTCTTTATATGGTAATTTATTATATGCTAAACACAGAACTCAGTTCAAAAGAAATATTATTAACATGCAAGGGGTTCGTGAAAAAATAGTCGATATGGCTTACAATACGTATCTAATTAATTCTTCTGTTTCATTAACAAATATGTTGTTAGATTCTGGTGAAAAACCTGCAGTGTTATCTGCAATCATGAAACAGCAAAGTACAGAAAGAGCAAAGCAGGTAATTAACAATGGGATGGAAGTTTCTGCAGGATCAGCAATTATGCTAGGACCCAATAACTTCATGGAAAAATACTATAGGTCCGTTCCGGTTGGTTTAGTTGTAGAAGGTGCAAATATTTTAACTAGAAGTTTGATTATTTTCGGACAAGGTATTAATAAGTCTCATCCTTATATCAATAATATTTTAGATTCGATATTGAAAGATGATATAAAAAAATTCAAAGAATCAATGTTTCCAATGGTAAAACATTGCGTAAATTTATATTTAGAAGCAATAATAAATGGATTAACACCATTAGGTTATTTCAAATTCAGATATACAGAAAATAGATTAGATTTACAAACTATGCATTTTGCAGGATTATCAAATTTTGTTGCTTTGCTTGGTGGAAAACTAAAATCGGAGCAATATATATCAGGATCAATGGCTGATATATTATCAAATTTGTACTTGGCGCATTCGATAATATGGTTTGAGAAACACAATAAAATCAGTACTATAATGAGGGACTATTGTGTCGATAGACTATGTGAAGAGAATGTGATTTTGTTTAACAATGTTGTTGAAAATTATCCTAATTTTAAGTTTTTGTTATATCCTTTCAAATTGAAAAAATATCCTGAATTATTTGAAAATAGAGATATAGTTATGAATGAATTATTGAACAATGATAAATTACTAAATGTTATCAGAGAAAATGTTCAAATTAAGAATACTCCGTTAGAAGATTTAGAGAAATTGGATAATTTAGTTAAAGATTCAGAAGAATATGATAAATTATATTCTAAAGTAATTTCTGTTGGAGAATATGATATGATTGATAACTAAACAGGAACGGCAAATGCATATGCAATATAAATTATTGGGAAAAACAGTGCTAATAAAAAACTTTTGATGTTAAATCCATTATTTCTCTTAAATGATAAATATATTGCTAAGAATCCAATTGCTAAATGAATTAACCAAATAAGTACATACAAAAATTTATTAGTATTATTTGAATTAAAGTTTTCTTTTGTATTATTATCATTTTTTTTTGAGAAATGTATCAAATATTCTGTCATTATAATATCATTTATTTTTTATTTCATGAATAATGGTTTCTTCTACAATATTTTGTTTATGTCTATTTTCTTCGTATATCAGATAATATAATTCTTTAATAAGTGTTTTTTGTGCTCTTCTGTTTTCTGGATCTTCTATTGAGCCAGTGAATCGTTGTTTTTTTTCTTCGTATAAGCGTCTAATATTAGGAGAGCATTTTTCTAGTAATGCTTCTTCGTCACCTTCATTTTCTATAAAATCGTATATATTTCTAACTTCATCACTAAGAATGGTTGTTTTATCTGCAGTAATCCAATTACCCTGCCTATCTTTAATTTTAATACGATTACTTTTAATATTACTAACTTGAATATTATGATTTTCTGGATGATATTTATCAAAATGTAATTTACGTACTAATTCTGGTATTAATACGTTTGTTTTCTTGATCATTTTTGGTAGTTGCGGTAAGATATAAGACCAGTTTTCTTTTCCATGTGGGTTGATTTGTATATTAACTGTAATATTGTCGCCAATATGTCCTGAATTTTGTATATTTGGTGTCTTTTTTAATTGATATTCTAGATTTGTTATTTTTTCTTCAAATTCTTGTCTAAGTTCTTGTTTTAATTCTTTTAGTTTATTATCAAATTGTTGACATAATTGTTTAAAGATATCGTATGGAACATCTTCGCGTTTTTCCATTTTGTTAGATATAAGATTTTGTATGTGTTTTTTTGTTTTTATATGTTCTCTATAGTGACTTGGTCGATTAAAATGGACATTACAGATTTCACAATAATTAGGTACATTCATTTAAATAAATTTATTAATAAATGTTTAATATAAAATCATATTATAGTCTTAGAGAAGAAATATCTTATATTCTCAAAACATGTAAAAAATATAATTCTCAAAATAATAATATATATGAGACGATTTATAAAAATCCTGGATTAGTGTCGGAAAAACCGGAAATTTTCTGACGTTTTTTAAAGGGGGGGGGAGTTTTTTTTTTATAATATAGAATTTTAAAAAAATAAAAAATATATAAATATATTGGACAAAACGCATATACCATATATTCACCCAATATGTCTATTTATTGGATATATAAAATAAATAAACATTATAGCCAATAGTCAATAATTGTATCTCATAGCTATGAGAAAAAAATTATTAATAATATACAAAATAAATAGCATAAAAATATTTTAAAAAAAAAACTCCCCCCCCCTTTAAAAAAAGTCAAAAAATTTTCCGTTTTTTCCGACGCCTTATCAGAAAAAAACAAAATATATGAGACGTTTTTATAAATGCGTAAAAAATGATGAAAATTGACAATGGATATTTTCTATATTTGTTATATTGATATGCATAGAAAATATTTTTGTATAACTTATATTTTATTTTAGTATAAATTGTACTATAAATTATGTAAATTTTGTGTATTTTAATAAAACTTATTGTATAAAAAATGTAATTTTGATATGAATGAAAGAATTCTATATAAATTATATTTATTTACCAGAAGTTTTACAGAAAGAAATATTAAGTTACGGTGATCCCGATTTATACAAAAAATACAAAATAGTGATGAATGAATTGAATGAATATTGTCTTGGTTTATTTGAAATGGTTGGATATTATTGTTGTAAATGTTTAATAGGACTTATAAGATATGGTTATATTTGTGAAGATAAAGAAACTTTTAATAAATGTTATTCGATTAACAATAGTTTATATTTAATGAAAGTGTATAAAAACTAGAAATTAACTGTTTAGTAATTTTGTTCTTTGAAAATCGTTTCCATATTTTTTGTTATTAATCATATCAATAAGCATAGTGGATAATGCGTCATCTTTTAATAGAATTGCTTCTAATTCTTTAGAATTTTGTTGTGTTATATAATTAACTTTTTGATTAATATTATCGAAACATATAAAATTAGTAATTTGATCTTTTTGATCGTTCATTATTTAATAATTCATCTTTGAAAGATGTTATATGATTTTAAAAAAAGAACTATATTATTTTTAAAAATATGTAATATGCCTAATATAAGTGCGAATTTCAGAGAAAATTATAGA
>MDSZ01042782.1_pt1 | contig 12897 bp, 11 predicted proteins | sample 811201 | NCBI WGS metagenome assembly MDSZ01 (sample SAMN05326647, study PRJNA326480) | marine metagenome | isolation source: seawater | place: Indian Ocean: North | collected 2010
AACATTTTTTTTGGTCCAATTGTTTGAAACTTTTTTTAGCTTATAGACTATTTCAGGGATAACATGCTCATTACCCATGTCTGGACCAAAAACATTATGAGGTCGAAATATTAAATTTCTAATATTAGACTGTCTAAAATAATTTATTGTCAATAACTCACTTATTAATTTTCCACCTGCGTAACTAAACCTAGGATTTAAAATATCTGGAATTATTGCCCTTTCGTTTTCTGTTGTTGGTATTTGGCTAGGCTGTTGGTATACCTCCGAGGATGATGCTATTATATAATTTTTGATGTTCAATTGATTTGCAGCTTCAATGGTTGATAATGCTCCTTTTACACCAACATCTAAAACTAACTTTGGTCGCTCGTAAAAAAATTTTGTACCGTTAATAAAAGCTAAATGAAATAGTGTCTCACAATCTTTCAAAGCTCTAGTAATGGTGCTTTTACTGCAAACATCTCCTTCAATATAAGTTATTTTATTAATTATGTCTTTAAGTCTCGAAATAGATCCTCTAGATCCATTATCTAACACAACGACATCATTTCCTTTTTTTAAAAGTCTTCTAACTAAAGAGCTTCCTAAAAATCCTGAACCTCCTGTAACTAAAATTTTATTTTTCAAAATATAAGATTACAATTTAATTTTAAATTTATCATTAGAAGCCAGTTCCGGTATAAATTACACCAGGTATATTCTGAAAATCTTGAGGTTGAAATATATTCCAACCATCATAAAAAATAGCAGGTTTGTTCATTGTTAATAACAAGTCATTTATTTTTATATCAGAATATGAAAGATGATTGTTCATTAGAAATACAGCCCCAGAATTGTTAAAACCATCTGAAATAGAGCAAGTATTAATTCCTAAATTTTTTAAATCTTTTTCATCAATTACCGGGTCAAACCCAAAAATATTTTTAATACCTTTTGACTTAAGATAGTCTAAAAACCAAATAGTGGTTGAGTCACGTAAATCAGAAGTCTCTGGCTCACCCTTAAATGCAAAACCAATAATAAATATTTTTTCATCTTTCATTTTTTTTCCATATTCTTGAAATAACTTATTACATCTTCGATAAATTAATTTTGGAGCGGCTTCATTTACTTTTCTAGCATCAAGAGAAATCTGACAATTCAGCCCAAATTTTTTAAAACTATAATCTAGTATGTAAGGGTCTTTACTAAGACATGGGCCTCCAACACCAGGAGATGGAAATGGAATATTATTTCTTCCATAACCTATATTAACTTTTGATATGAGTTCCTTTAAATTTAGCCCAAGATTTTCAGATAATAAAGCCATCTGATTAGAATACCCAAAAATAATATCTCGATAGGTATTATCAAGTAACTTGCACATTTCAGCTGCTTCAAGAGATCCAACATCTATAACAGTATGAGTATTTTCATTAAAAAAATTCATAGTTATTTGTCTACTATTTTTATCAAAACCACCTACAATTTGGGGTAGTTCGCGAAGTTCTGTTAATGCTTTCCCCTCAGCAGTTCTTTCAGGACAATATGCAACAAAAAAATCTTTACCAGTTTTCAATCTAGAATTTTTTTCAAGAATAGGTATTACATTTTTTCTAGTGCAACCAATAGGAACAGTAGAACGCAAAATCACAGTATCGTTAAGTTTTAATTTATTTGATACAGTCTCGACTGCTTTTTTTAAATGATCAATATCGGGTTTTTTTGTATTACGTTTGACGGGAGTTCCTACAGTAATTATATAAATTTCTGCGAAAACATTTTCAATATTACTTGTAACTTTAAATGTATTACCAACATGTTTATTTAGCAAATTCTTTAAACCATTTTCATAGAATGGGCTTATTTTTTTGTTAATTTTTTTTACTAATTGATTATCTTTCTCTAATCCTATTACATCAAATCCATTCTCTGCTAAAGTAAGTGCTAAAGTCAAACCAACATAGCCTAAACCTATGATTGCCACTGACTTGTTGCGAATATTATTTATCAATGGATCAGCATTAATACGCAATATACCTTTTATTTCATTTTCGATATTAACAACTGGTATTAGGCTTAAACGTTTAGATATTAGCTTTTGGAATGTCTCGGGTTTATTTTCATCTGCAATGATTGGTTTTCGATTATGTATATTTTTTACCCGATCAGATAAGCTGTGACCTTTTAGAAGTGCTCGCCTAATATCTCCATCACTGACTACTAATAATAACTTATTTTTTTTATTAACTACAAAACAAATTCTTTCTTTACCTTTTTCAATAACATTCATTGCATCATAAATTGTACAATTTTCTTTTATACAAAAATTTTCGAATTTGATATCAATCTCAATTTTTTCTAATTTAATATAATTTTTTTTTTGAATTTCTTTTTTACTTTTATTCATGTTTATTTACATTAGTTGAAAAAAAATAATTTATATGTTACTTAGAATTAATCCATATAAAAATGTAACCTAAACATATCTATTTAAAATAAAAGTTAAATAGGTTTACAAGGTGAACCAACTAAAGTTTGATTTGGCTCTAGAACATCTTTATTTACAAAAGATGAAGCTCCAATAATTGTTTTATCAGCGATCCTCTTTTTCTCTAAAATAGTTGCATTAGCACCAATTAATATTTGATTTCCAATAATGCACCTTCCGCCTATAGTTGAGTTTGGTGCTAAATGACAAAAATTTCCGATTTTAGTCTCATGCTCAATATCGACATTCGTATTAACTATATTTTGAAATCCTAGTTTTACCTCTGGTCCAATATTTGCAAATGGGCCAACATAGTTTCCCAAACCGAGCTTTGCTGATTTATCAACATTTGATAAAGGATGTACAATGTTTGTATGAGTAAAATTATTTAATAATTGATTTTCAGAAATTTCTTTTCGCAACTTATTATCTCCAATTGTCAGAAAAACATACATTTCTTTATTTTTATACTTTTCCAAAATGCTCAAAGGACCAATGACTGGTATGCCTAAAATTTTTTCTTTGTTATTATCTTTGTAATGAATATCTATTACTCCTTTTAAATCAAAATTTGTTGAAGATTGTATTACAGATATTATTGGTCTTGAATGCCCTCCAGAACCAATTAAAATGATATTTTTCATCTCAAAAAAGATAGAATTTCATTTACTACAAAATCTTGTTTTAAATTTCCCATGTCAGCCCATATAGGAATATCAATAAAACTTCTATAACATTTTAAAGCCTCAGGAAAATCTTTTTCTTTGAGGTCAAATCTATTTTTATGATATGGTTGAATATGAACAGGCGGAAAAGATAATCTTGTTTCAATATTTTTTTTTGTTAGATGGTCGATTAGTGGTCTTTGTACTTCTTGATCAACAGTTATTGAATACATGTACCAGCTAGGTCTATTTACATAATTTGGCACATAAGGAGGTGTAATATTTTTATTTTTAGAGAATGATTTTGTATATTTTTCAGCAATCTTTACTTTCTGATTTAAAAGATTATCAATTTTTTTTAATTGTTCGATGCCAAATGCAGCTGATATATCTGTCATTCGAAAATTATTTCCAAGGAAAGTATGATTATACCTTCCCTCTTGGCCTTGATTGCGAATAATTTTTAATTTTTTATAAATATTTTCATTATTTGTTGTTATCATTCCTCCCTCTCCTGTTGTTATATTTTTATTTGCAAAAAAACTAAAGGAATGAACATCTGCCTGAGTACCAATCTTTTTATTTTTATAGACTGCACCAAAAGACTCTGCACTATCAGAGATAAATGGTATTCCAGTTTCTTCACTTAATTCTTTAAAAGTGTTATAATGAACTGGTAAACCTTTCATATCGACAGTAACAAAAGCTTTGGTTTTATTTGTTATTTTGTTTTTTATATTTTCTTTAGTTACATTATAAGTAAGGGGGTCATTATCACATAAAATTGGTGTTGCTCCTTGATATAATATTGCATTTATTGGTGAAATATAAGCAAGACTAGGAACTATAACTTCATCTCCGTTACTTATGTCTAATGCGATTAATATTGCGTGAAGAGTTGAAGTGCCATTATTCATTGCTAAGGCATAATTGGCACCAGTATAATCAGAAATTAAATCTTCAAATTCTTTAACTTTTTTTCCCATACTTATCCATCCTGATTTTACAACATCGTAAACAGCTTTTGCCTCTTCTTCGCCTATTCTAGGTGATGCTATTGGTATAAATTCCATTTTTAAAATTTAATTTATTTAAGATACTTAAGCAATGATCTGATTGATGAGATTTAGACTTTTAGTTATTTGATCTGTGCTTGCATTATGACACTCTAAACAAAAAATTCTCTCTAAATCTATTAATGAATTATCCTGTTTTATTAGTTTAATTGCGTTGATTACCCAACTATTCTCTTTAATGCCAAGATGTTGATCTTTAATTCCATCGTTATCAGAAATATGGACTTCATACAATCTATCTGCAAAATTCATCATAAAACTCTCTAAAAAAAGATCTTTATTAAAACCATATATATTACTAGAAATTTTCATATGAGCTAAATCTAAAAGTATACCTACACTTTTTGGAATTTGAGACATGTATTCACTAATTTCTTCAAAAGAGCAGAAGAGTGAATGTTTAATCTTCGGTGACGGAAATAGATTCTCAATTAACAATTTTAATCCTAACTCTTCAAATGAGGGAGCAATTTTGTTTACAAAAGCTACAGATAAATTTAGAGCCTTAGAATAAGAAATTGACTCTTTTTCAAATATAAACATTCCATCATTACTTGGTTTTGCTTGCCTTAAATATCCTGCATGAATTCCATAAAGAGGAGACTTGGAAGCGAGACACAGACGTTTTACATTTTCAATGAGATTAAGATTAGACTCCATACTCAGTTCATCATTAGTTGCTAAATTTAAAACAAAAGATTTTTCAGGAGTAGGGAAATAATTATGTAAAGTAAAAAAGAAACCATTATCGTTATATTTATATAATTCTTTTTCAAGATTATTTATATTTTGAAATTTATGTGGAGCGGATAATTCTATATTCTTCGTACCTAAATTATGACAGTTTCTAATTGCATCACTAACTAAGGTATTACCAAAACAACTAGTAGATAAATAACAACTCAAGTTTTAATAATTTCAACTTCTGAGCTTTTTTGAACTGAGTCATATGCGCTTAGTATTAGTTCCATTGTTTCTATACCATCTTGTAGAGGAGCTAGGGGTATTTCCTTTCCTTCACAACATGCAATAAAATGTTTTAACTCAGTTATATAATTGAGATTAAAATCTGATGAAAATTCATTAAAGATAGTTTTTTTTTTATTATCGGAATTATAGTGTGTAACAATATTTTCAACAGTGCTCCAGTATATGTTACCTTTCTCTCCTTTTATCTCTAGTTGTTTTTTATGATCTCGACCAAACATATCTGTATGAACGGATGCAATTGCACCACTTTTTAATTTAATTATTAACTCTGAAAAATCATCTGAGTTAACTTCAAGGCTACTGAGATTATGGTTAATTGCGTAGACCTTTTCAAAACCTCCAAGCAAGAAGTGAATGAGATCCATAATATGGCTTTGATCTAAAATAGACCCTCCACCCTGGCTCTTCTCGGCCATGTAAAATGATCTATAGTCCTCATATGGATGCCAGTCTGGGAGGTACTCGGAGAATTCTCCTCTAGCATATAATACTTTACCAATTACACCAGATTTTAAGAGTTCTAGAACTTTATTTGTATGAGGTGTAAATCTAAAAATGTATGCCATCAAAAACGTAACATCATTATTTATTATTGAACTTTTAAGTTCATTTATCCCCTCTAAATTATGTGCTAATGGTTTCTCCATAAGAATATTTATTTTTTTATTAGCTAGCTCAATACCTTGTGAAATATGTAAATTAGTAGGAGAACAAACTATAGCAGCGTCATAACTGTTAGATGCAAGTGCATCTTCAAAAGTATCATATAAATTTTTGATACCCATTTGCAAAACTTCTGCCTTCCTATCTGTTCTAGGGTCTATGGCAGTAATGTCATTGGGGTCCACTCCAATTGATAACAAATTTCGCATGTGTCTTTTACCTATTGAACCAGATCCTATACAAAGAAATTTCATTATATTTTAATTTTAATTACAAATTTTTTATTTTATCATATAACTAGAAAATCGTTTAAAGAAATCATTTCTCCTTTAACTACTTTTCGTGTAAATTTTTTTCCTTTAAGCTTCTTTATATATTTAGGCTCTAACCCATTACCAGGTCTCATTATTGATACATTATTATCATCAAATATATCACCAATATTTATATCTTTAACAGCAACTAAACTCCTACGTAGAGCAGTAGCTGTGTTTTCCTCCTCAGGTGTTCTAAATTTTATTGGGGAACCAAGACTTTCTTTACACTCTCTAATATCTAAAATTAATTTTTCTAACTCTTTAGGTTCCAAGGATGCTTGTTGATCAATACCTGGAAGTTTTCTAGATAAAGTAAAATGTTTCTCAATAGCAACAGCCCCTAAAGCAATTGCGCATATAGATGTAGTGTTGCTCACTGTATGGTCAGATAATCCTACTGGCACCTCAAAAATTTTTTGAAATGTTTTTATGACATTTAAATTTGCGTTTTGTGGTTTTGAAGGATAATTAGAAGTACATTGAAAAAGTAACAATGGTGACTGAGTTGATTTAAATATATTAACGGCTGTGGTTACTTCTTCTAAACTACCCATTCCAGTTGACAAAAGAATTGGTACTTGACTACTAGCAGCCTCTTCTAAAAAAGGAATATTTGTGAGGTTACAGGAGCTTATTTTTATTGCAGGGACTTTAATTGAAATTAAATCCTTTAAACTCCAAACCTCAAATGGAGTTGACAAAAAATCTATACCCTTTTTTTTTGCATAGTCATATAGTTCTGAAGCTTGATCTATTGTGATTTCACATGCTTTTATTATTTCTTTTTGAGTCTTGCTTTTAAAATCTTTTTGTTCTTGATATTTTGCTTTAATTGCTAAAGATGAAATATACTTATCAACAAAAAAACTTTGAAACTTTACACAATCAGCTTTAGAATCACTAGCTGCATCAATCATTTCCATAGCAAGCTTGATATCTCCATTGTGATTGATACCAATTTCAGCAATTACATATGGATGGTCATTATTCGCTATCTTATCTATGAAATTGATTGAATTCATGTTTCTATTATTAATTTGTAGCAAATATGATCATTCCTTTGAAGTAATAAGATTATAATTTAAGAAAATTTATTGCAATATTAGTATTCTTTGTTTTTTTTATCTACTACTGCTGACTATTTCTTTATAAGTTCCTATTCTCTCTATCTTACCGTTCTTGAGTTCGACTATTTTATCACAATTACGAAGTGTTGTTAGTCGATGAGCTATAATTAAAATAGTGAAATCAGAATTCAAATTTTCTATTGCCTCCATAACCTTTACCTCGGTATCATTGTCTAAAGCACTTGTGGCTTCGTCTAAAATAATTAAATTAGATTTTTGATACAAGGCTCTTGCTATTCCTATTCTTTGACATTGGCCTCCAGATAAACGAACTCCACGCTCCCCAACAATTGTTTTATAACCATCTTCCCAATTTGAAATAATGTGATCTATTTGAGCAACACTAGCCGCCCACTTTACTCTTTTTTGATCAATTTTTTCTGATGTAGTGCCAAAAGCAATATTTTCAGAGATTGAGCTATCAGAAAGAAAAATAGATTGAGGAACATGAGTGATATTTTTTTGCCAAGAATTGATATTAGAGTTGTTAATTTGGTTACCGTCAACTTCAATATATCCACTATTAGGTGTCAAAAGGCCCATTATCAAATCTAAGGTAGTGCTTTTACCACTTCCAGTAGTTCCTATAAAACCTACTTTGCTGCCTTTTAATATTTTCAAGCTAAAATCATCTATTACATAGGAGCCAGTTTTTTTATATCTAAAAAAAATATTTTTGAGCACTATGTTATCTTCAAACTTTAGGGGAACTTCTTCTGCGTTGCTCTTCTCAGGAATCTCTTGTTCTAATAAATCAAGAACATCTTTTAGAGACACAAAATTACCCCTTATTGTTGATATACCTGCATAGATTTGTTGAAATATTGGTAGAACTCTTTGCGCTCCAAACGCCAAGGCACCCAGTGTAGGTATAGCTTTTATTAAATTTCCTGAGTCTTTAACGAGGTGGTACGCTAGGATTGCTATAAGCACCATACCAATTGCCTCTATGGAAAAACGAGGACTTAAAGCTATAAATAAATTGTTTCCCTCAGCACGCCTTAAGGGAAAAATAGAATTACTGAATACTTTTTTATATATTTTTTGACTACCACTTATTAATACGTCCCTTATGCCCCCCAAGCCCTCTTGCAAAGACTTTATTACAAGATCGGATTTTCTTGCAATTAACAACCCGTTTGAATGGAGTTTTCTGCGAGTGAGTAAAATTACTAAAAGGTAAATTAATCCAAAACTAAAAAAAGAAATCAATGCAATAACTGGATCTACAACAATTAATGTAGATATTATTGACAACATAATTGTTGTCGAAGTTATTATAGTTATTAAAGGTAAGATACCTCCTGACACAACACCCATACTTTTTGAATAAACAGCATTAATGATACTGCTACTATTTCTTGATACATGAATATTATAAGGTTGATACAAAGTCTTCTCATATACCTTAATGCTTAAATCAGCACCTGTAGCATAAGAAACCCTTACATTTGCATACGCCTGAGTTAATCTCATTATACCTGCAATTATTATAGAAAAAGTAAAAAATAATGTTAAGGGCAGTAATATTTCATCGGCTGAGGAAATATTTAAAAATTCAAACATTGGCCTTATTGTTGGATTTTGAAATAAACTTACAGGATCAGTTAATGCTGCCAAAAAAGGTATTAAAGTACCCAAACTTAAAATTTCTGCAAAGGATGTAAAAATTGTTAAAACTAAAAGGAACGAAAATTGAGTTTTTCTTCTATTGCTAAAATGAGACCAAATGGCAAAAATTACGTTTAAATAATTTTTTTTTTTGGTCTTTACCATATAGTAAGTAATTTATTGAAATACAAACAATAAGTTTATTCAATAAGAATTAAAAGGAAACTGTTTTTTATTTGTTAATTAAACTATAAATAAGATGATGTTTTGTATAATTATATCATTTCTTTAATTTTCTAGAATTGTTGATAAATTTAACCAAATATTTAAACTCACATGAAAATTCTTATCACAGGAGGTCTTGGTTATATAGGCTCACATATTGCAAACCTTTTGGGCGATGAGTCTTTAATAATAGATAATAAAAGTAATTCAAAATTTAATTTTAAAAAATATCTTCCAGATATAATTGTTTATAAAAAAAAATTAAGCTTAAAAAACCTAAGGACAGTATTTAATCAACATAAAATTAAAAGTGTGATCCATTTAGCTAGTTATAAAAATGTTCATGAGTCATTAATAGATCCATTGATGTACTATGAAAACAATTTTCAATCTTCTCTATATTTACTAAAAACTATGAAAGAATTTAATATTAACAATTTAATTTTTTCATCGTCATGTACTATTTATGGAAAAAATAACAAAAGTCCATACAACGAAAAAATGGGTTACAGCCCAATTAATCCATATGGAAATACTAAAATGCTAATTGAAAAACTTATTGATGATTTTTGTATAGCAAATAAAAATTTCAAAGCAGTCAGTTTAAGGTACTTTAATCCAGTAGCATCCAATGTTAAAAAAGGTTTTTCTGAACAGCCTTTAGGTAAATATATGAATTTAATGCCATTGATAACTAATTCTGCTTACAATAAAAAAAAAATTAATTGTATTTGGAAATGATTATGCAACAAGAGATGGGAGTTGCATAAGGGATTATATTCATGTAACTGACGTAGCTAATGCACACTTGAAAGCTCTTAAAAAAATTAAAAATTTAAAGGGTCATACAAAAATAAATATCGGTTTAGGGAAAGGAATAAGTGTACTAAATTTAATAAAGATATTTGAAGAAACAAACTTAGTAAAAGTACCATATAAAATTGGACCTAGACGACTTGGAGATGTTGAATGTGCATATGCAGATAACAGAAGAGCAATGTCAATATTAGATTGGGAACCAAAAAAATCATACAAACAAATGTGTCAAGATGCGTGGAATAGTTTTCTTTTAAATAATGCATAATTTATTTCTTGAAACGTTGTTGATAATTTTATCTTTTTTTAGTTATTTTATTTTGATAATGATTAACAAAAACTTTTATAACAAAAATAATAATCAAATTCAGGATATACATACTGGTGAAATATCTAGATTTGGTGGATTAGTGATATTTATTTTTTTTATAATTTATTCTTTCATTAATTTAAATTATCAAATTTTAAATGTAATTTTCTTTGGGTTAATTTGCCTATTACCTGCATTACTTGAAGATATAAGACTTATAGTCAAACCTTTAACAAGACTAATCTTAATATTTATTTCAACTTTTTTAATAATATTACTAATTAACGATTTACCACGTTTTAATATAAGTTTTATTAATTTTATTTTAAACAATTACATATTTCAAATCATGTTTTTTTCAATAGCTATGGTTGTAGTGATTAATGGTCAAAATATTATTGATGGAGCTAATGGATTAAGTGCATTTACCTCAATTTCATCTTTTTTATGTATTTTATATATAGGAATAATTAATGATGATAACTTTATAATTGAAAATTGCATTTTTATTATTTTGTTAATAACTGTATTTTTAATATTTAATTATCCACTAGGAAAAATATTTTTAGGTGATTTTGGAAGTTACTTTTTGGGGCTTATTATTGGTTACTTTGTAATTTATTGTTATGGAAAATATCCAGAATTACCTACATTTTCAGCTGCAATAATAGTTATATATCAAGCATATGAAGTAATATTCTCTTATATAAGAAAATTTTTAAATGGAAAATCTCCTTTACAAGCTGATAATAATCACACACACTCAAATGTATTCAAATATATTAAAATAAATCTAAGTTCTAAATTTTCTAACTCTATAGTTGCACTCATACTGAGTGTTTTATGGCTAACGCCATATTTATTATTTTATGCTACAATAAATTTCAAAGTTAATTCGATTTATTTACTTGTGATATTTATCACCATATATATGCTTGTGCATTATTTTTTTTATTTTAAGACAAGGAATATATTTATTAAGTAAATTTATTATTTTTTTTTTGGCCATAAAGAAATTTCAATAAAAAACCCATTGGGAGCATTAAAAAAATATTATTCCAATTATTGTATAAACTCATATGTGGAATAATTGGCCACCAATAGACAAGTAATACTAAAAATATAAGGAAGTAATTAAAAGGAATGATTTTTTCTTCATTAGCTCTTAATTGGTAATAGAATTGTCTTATAACAAAAAATAGAATGAAAATAAAAAAGGACATTATAAACATAAATCCTATAATTCCAAGTTCAGCTAAAGATTGTACATAATAGTTGTGGGGATGAGTTGAACATGAATTTTTCTTATAAAAAAATTTTTCTTCATCACATTTATATTTGAATAAGTTAGTACCAATACCTGTAATTGGTTTATCTAAAAACATTTTAATTGAAGTAAAATAAATTCTTTCATGATGTTCGCTATATGGCAAATAAGAGAATTTCGTATTACTCATTTGAGTAATTGTAAAATCAATCATTCTCGTTTTAGCTGAAGAATTTATATTAATAAAAAATGATAAAATAATTGTAGATAATAAAAAACCTGCAATTATATAGATTCTAAACTTTGAAAAAAATACAATGACTAAAATACTAAATAAAATTAAATAAAATAAAGCAGCTCTCTCTCCCGTTAGAAATATTACTATCTCTGATATCATTAATATAAAAATAGAAAAAATTACTATTTTTTGAGTTGGAGCAAAATTTTGGTAAATTAAAAAAAAACAGAAAATAGACATATATGAAATATATCTGCCGATAATAGGCTCATCCCTAAATAAACCAGTTAGTCTGTAGTTTGAATGTTTAGGGTTACCAAAAGTGTTGGTATCATAAAAATATTGTATAAATCCGTCAACAGAAACAATTAGGATTGAAGAAATAATGATAATGATAAGACATTTTGAAAAATATGGATTTTTATCAAGTAAATACCAAACACCCAGAGCAAAGAAAATGTATCTAAAATAAAATAAGCTACCCTCATTTAATAATGAATAAATTGGAAGGTCTGAAAATAGAGATCTTATAATTCCATACAAACAAAATAATGAGATACCTATTACTAAGGGGTTATAGTAATAAAACCATAATTTTTTTGTAAAGGATTGAATTAAAAAAAATAAAGCTACTATAGACAATATAATGTCAGGTGCAGCTGGGCCAGTTATTAATGCTAGAGGTAACAAAAATACTAATAATGAAAAAAATACAATGTCTCTTGATAAAGATTTATCCTTAAACATTGATAAATATGGTTTTAATAAAAGTGACAACTTAATACGATAATTACAACAGTGAAATCGTCATAACAACAAAAAAATTTACAGGAATTTATGGTTTAATGATGTCGTCATTTTTTTCTATGTAAATTGATTGACTAGGAAAGGCAAAAGATAGGCCAATCTCTTCTACTTTGTCTTTTAAGAAAACTACTAACTCTTCCTTTACTTTTAGATACTCATCCCAATTTTTTGTTTTTGTAAAACAATAAACTAAAATATCTATTGAACTATCATTAAATTTTTCTAATCTAACAAAATAGGAATAATTATCATTTTTTACAAAATTATCACTATTTAAAATATAATTCTCAATAAGATTGTTAAATTTTTTTA
>MDSZ01128704.1_pt1 | contig 12895 bp, 4 predicted proteins | sample 811201 | NCBI WGS metagenome assembly MDSZ01 (sample SAMN05326647, study PRJNA326480) | marine metagenome | isolation source: seawater | place: Indian Ocean: North | collected 2010
CATGTATTGTCCCACTTGCAGCAAATGGAGAACTATTAATTGCTCCTCCACTTGTATAACTTGCATTAGAAGAAACTCCTATTCCTATATTTGCCATAGTAGTAGCTTGAACTTTGTTTTGATAGAGAAATGCTCCTGAACTACTACCATTAGCACTTGAAGTATTTCCACTCCAGTTTCCTCCATGTATTGTCCCACTTGCAGCAAATGGAGAACTATTAATTGCTCCTGCACTTGTATAACTTGCATTAGAAGAAACTCCTATTCCTAAATTTGACAGATTAAATCCGCCAAATAAATACCCATTAACCAGGAGATTACCAACACTGGCATTAGCTAGAGTAGCAACCCCTGTAGGATTACCAGTTAAAGTAACCATATAAGTTACAGTTTCTACAGAACCTGTTGCAGGTATTGATAAAGTTATAACACTTCCTCCTAGTAGTTCTGGAGCATTAAAACTAGAGCTTGTGCCACTAGAACCAGTTCCACTATGTAGAGTACCAGTATTACTCATTGTATGATTACCAAAATTACCTAAAGTTCTTCCTACAGTTCCGCTTATGGCTTTGCCTGCAACATCTAAAGTATTTGTTATAACTCTATCCGCATTTAGTGTTCCTGTAGTAATAACACCTCCTGATATGGAAGTTACATTTGTATTAACATCACTGGCTGATATAGGAGTAACTGCACTTGCTGGATTATTTACATTACTTAATCCAACATCTGACTTTGTTGTATTTACATTTAAAGTATTATTCGCATCTAATGTTGTTCCTCCAATTTGTAGTGTTCCTCCAAAAGTACCACTTGAACCTGTTAAGTTTCCTTTAAAAGATGCATTTCCAGTTGAATCTATAGAAAATTCTGGTGCAGTTATTTGACCGTCTGCTAGTCTAATTTCTGTTCCTGCTGTAGAAAAACTTCCTCCACTTGACGAAAAGTTTGCTGACTGAATATTACCTGTTGTAATATTTCCTCCATGTATGACTGTGCTTGTATTATTTGATAAGTCTGTAAATGCTACTACTTCTGTAAAGTTAATAAACTCTGTTGCGCTTCCAAATGTTAAATTACCTCCACTAGAAGTTCCTACTCCAGCACCATTTTCAACAGCCGTAAATGTTGCTACCCAAAATTTAGGATTTGAGTCTGTTGGATTAGCTGTTGGAGGAGTTGTTTGCCACCCTGTATCAAGCCCTGTAAATGCTCCTGTTGCAAAAGTGAAAGTAGCATTATTATCTGCATCAGGACCAGCTGGTGCACTTGCTGAGCCAGCATTAAAATATATGAATCCTGTTGTTGTTCTTATTCCTGCACTTCCATCTGCTCCAGTCTTTATAATTCCTACTGATGCTATTGCTGTAAAAGTTTCTCCTCCCTCTGTTAAAGTAGCTTTTATTATTTTTGGAGTATCAGTAGCTACTAAAGTACTGGCATCTAATGTTGCACTATTTCCTGAAATACTTTGACTTCCATCAGTAAATGCTCCATTCCCACTTCTTGCACTTCCATCGGCATCTAGTAATTGAATTGTAGGAGTTCCTGATAATCCTCTCTTTGCTACATTGAATGTTGTGTCTTGTCCAGCACCTGATGGGTCTAAAGTTCCTGCAGCATTGAATTTTATAAAAGCAGAAGCGACATCAAATCCAAAAGATGGATTCATTAATTTAGCTGTTCCTGATTGACCTCCTGTTGCACTTGAAGGAACATATGCACCTCTTAATATTTTTTGTGTGTTTCCTTTTGATTGATGTATTCTTTTATGTCTAATCCAAAAGAATCTATTTCCGAAATCTCCTATTAAAAATTCAACATTTGTAACATTATCTACAGTTGCTACTAAAACTGCATTTGCTCTATTATTATCAGATGATGCAAAGACTTCTGTACTATCACTTGCTTCTACAAAATTTGTAGCATTAGTCCAACTTATTGCAAAATATCCTGGTTTAGTTGTTGAAATACTTAAATTTGTTGGAGAACCAGGAGGTTTGAGTATTACATCAACTCCTGTATCTTCACTAAATATTTTTCTTTTTCGTTGAGCACTAATTATATATGAAGCATCATCATATTCTGTTGCTTTTATACTTACAGTACAGTTTGCTTGAAAATTTAAGTTTACAATTCTAAATAATTTATTTGTGAAGTTAAAAGGCTCATAGTTTAATGAAATTATTTGTCCTGGTTTTAGTAATAGACCTTTTTGACCTACAGTAAATGTGACTTCTTTTCCAAATCGTGTTTCTGTTAAAAATCTTTCTGCATTTATTCTACCATTATAGTAATTTGTTATGCCTGTATAAGGAACAGACATTGTTTTTCTTATATTTCTATCAGCTTTTAAATAATCTGCATTTAAAAATGTAACATTTCTATTATTATAATTTAAAGCTGGGTCTGATATTTGAGCTTGAATAACATTTTTTGCATTTTTAAGTGAGTTATCAGTTAACTTTACATCTCCAATTATATCTGATTTTTCTATATAGTAAGGATTTACATTTTCATTATAATTTACACCATTAAAACTATTTGATGATGCAGGAGTAGACTCTTGTGTTTCTACATTTAGTTCATATTTTCCTTTTTCATATGAAAGTATTCCATTAAAATGTCCTAACATTGTATTTACATTAGAAAATACAGAAGTTGTTGTATCTATCTCAAAATTAGTTTGATGTCTAGTAACCCATCTTTGATGGTGATGCTCCCAACCTAAATATCTCCAATATTTTATAAAATCAGAGTCATATATTTCATACTCAGGAAGGACAGATTTATCAATTACTAAAGTTGTTGAGCCATCACTTAAACTTATATTACTTCCACCACTTATATTTGTTAAAAAACTAGTTCTGCCTACTACTGAGCTATCTGCAGGGTCTTGGGGTACTGTGCCTGGTGTATTATTAACATATGTATTTAAAGAAGGAGCGCCTGTAGCAGGGTCTGCTGAATAAATTACATCTCCTTTTTCATAAACTCTATAATTATTATATTCATGTAATAGTTTACCAGAGACTTCTGTAAAAGTTACTTCTTTTGTAGCAGAATTATAAGACTTGGCTTTTCCTGAGAAAGGAACATTTATACCTGAAAAATTATTAGGATTAAAAATATATCTATTTCCAATAGTGGGTGTTCCTGATGTTAATTTTACTTTTACATCTGAACGAGTATCACAAAGTTTTGCTGAACTAATAAAGCTACTTAAATCTATATCATCATCTAAGTCTAAACCCTTTCCATAAATATCGTCAGTAAGATAGTCTAAAAGTTGCATTGCTGGATTATTTCCTGCTCGCAAATCTCTTCCACTTCCTGTGATTTTAAATGTATTATTAGATTGTGGTGGAAACATAAATGGAGATGCGACAGTTACTTTTTTACTTGTAGTTCCAAATGCTGTTATTTCTCTTTTTTCTCCTGTTTCTATTATTTCTAAAAATTGACCTGTTATATCGCTAGCACTAGTTATTGCATTAATTTCTGATACACTGCTTAAATCAAATATTCTTGAAGGTTGTAACGCTATACTTGTTCCAGAACTCGGAGCAGATGAAAAATTAGTATTAGTTAATGTAAGAGTTGTTCCACTTGTAGTCGTATCAAAAGTACCAAATTTTAAATTTTTTAAATCTCCTGATAATTCATTTCCTGCTGTTTGAGATACTACTTGTACTTCATTAATACCTGATAAGTTTCCAAGACTTCCTACAGTTACAGTTAATTTGTTTGAAGATGCTCCAACAGAATTTGCATCTACTTTTTGACTTGGAAAAGCAGTCTCAGTAGTAAGAGCTCCTGCATTCCACGGTCTCATAGCTAGTGAGTTACTAGAATCTTTTACTACTCTAATTATATCATAAGTTGGTTTACCATTTGGAGCGATTAAAGTGCTTCCATCGTTTCTATAAAAAGGAGTTGCATCAGGACGTAACCTATATTCTGTACCTCCTGTATGTGTCTTTCTTTCATACCTATCAAGTATTTTAAAATTTGTTGTGCCATCACTTTTCTTTACAGTTTCAAAAGTATTTCCCTTATTATAACTTACTTCATAAGTTACATTATCTCCTTCGTAAATAGCAGGAGCACCACTTCCTATAGGAGTAAAAGTATTATCATAATTATAATTTTCGTATACTTTTCCTTTAATAGTATATTCGAATTCTGGAAGTTCGGTCATTTCCTCATTGATTTCATATTCAACTAAAACATATGCTGTATCTAATAATCTATGATTTGGACTCCAGTATGGCAAACTTCCTGCATTTGAACCATAAAATTCTGATTGTCTTTTAAATTTATTTTGATTTGCTAAAGAAACTAATTTATCCATTGCTGGTTGGTCAGAAGTTCCTCTCATAAAAGAAAGTGACACATTAAAGTCATCACCAAATATTTGTTTTAAATTTATTGCTTGTCTATTTTGTAAACCAAAAGAACCTCCAAGTCTATCGGGTGTTAAATCTATATCTGAAGATTCTATTGTTTGAGTGAGAATATTTCCACCAATACTTAAACCCAAGTAAAATCTTATTAAGTCAAATATATTAAAAGTAAAAATTGGTAACATAGGATTAGTTCCTATGTCTGGTACAGCTATATTTGAATAGTTTGTTGTTCCTGTTGCTGTATTTACTGTTGCTATACCTACCCCTCCTAAAGTATCTCCTTGACTCATTCTTCCATAACAAACCATTTTTGAATCATCTTTTTGAGTTCCATCTGTTGCATTTCTAAGTGTAAAATCTTGTTCATCAGTACAAATAATACTTGTACCATCTACATGTAAGTTAAATACTCCATGTATTTCCCCTTCGGAAAGAGCATATATTACAAAAACTTTTTTAGGGTCATCTTTATCAGTATCAGCAAAAACAGGTATTCCAGGTACTTTTCTTACTCCATAAACTAAAGGTATTCTAGAAGCTTTTAATCCTAAATCAAGATTTACTTTTTCATCTATAACTTCTTCTACATCTACCATGTAGTATTTTCTTCCACCAGCTAATCCTGCTAATCCTCCTCTTTTACGAGAACGCATTTCTTGTCTTACTTCGATTCGTTGATATTCAGCTAAAGCAGCTAATGATGTTTCTGAGTGTAAAAACCCTAAATCTGCAGCATGAAGAGGTCTAAGTGCTTGTGCAGGGTTTGGAGTTTCAGAGGCATCTAATCCTCTATGAGCAGAGTCTGCTGTTATTCTACCTTTTACTTCATTAAAATCTCCCCAATGACTTGTTAAAGACCAAGTAACTGTAGCACCTGTTATTTTTTCATTCAAATTACATGAAGTAATTATTCCTTTAAATGTTAATATTCCATTTATACTATCACTATCTCCTGCTCCCTGTACATCACCTGTTTCAGGGTCAATAAATATTTTATATATAAATACTTCTCTATTATGAAAAGTTGGGGAAGATAAATCTGCACTACTTACTGCTAGTACTCCTCTGAGTTCTTCTGATTCTAGTCTTATAGTAAAAGCTGTTGATAAATTTCCTGAAGGAAATCCTATGTCAAAAAAGTCACTTGCAGTATCATTTCCTGTTCTAGCAAGTGCTATAGTTTGGTTTGAATTTGAAAATCCTGTAATTAGATATTTTGCAGAAGTAGTAGTATTTGTACCATCAGATATTGATACTCCATCATTTCGAGTAAAAGATACTAAATCACCTTCTCTAAATCCTTGTTCTACAAAATCAAAAACTTCTGTTGTGAATCCAGAACTATAAGTAAAATTTCCTGCAGTTGCTAATGTTCCTGTTACGCTTACAGAAGTATTTATTTGTTCTGCTCCAAGTGTTAAAGTAGTGGTACTTGCTTTTGCAAGTATTGTTTCTGAGTATGAGCCAACAGATTTAACTCTATTTGCTCTATAAATTTGTGAACCGTTTGCATTACCATCATGGTCTGAGCTACCATCATCAAAACTAATATCTCTTGATGCATCAGTAAAATATGCATATCTATTTGCATTTGTTCTAAATTTTAAACTATCAGGAGCATTTGGTCTTTCAAACTTTATAAGATGTGCATACTCAAATGGTGCATTTGAGACTAATACGGTTTCTATATCTGAATTTATGCTCTTTTTTACAGACATTAGGGTTGCGCCTCCTCTAGATTAAGAGAAAATTGAAAAAGATTATTAGTGCCTAAATTGTATTCAAAGACATCTGAAGTATTTATTACTCGAATAAGTGGATTTGTATACACTAAAGATGCTCCAGAAGATACATCTTTTTCAATAGGAGGTACGACATAATATCTTCTTTCATTTGTTTGGTCTAAACTAGAATCTGATGATAATTTATTTGCGGAAGTGTGTACTCTCACTATTTTATATGCTTTTAAATGATTTGAATTTGAACTATCATTAAACGTAATCATATCCCCTCTTTCTAAGTTTAATCCTGAAGTCGAACTTCCTTGTGCCAAAAAATTAGAATCTCCAGAAGCAATCGTTCCACTAGTGGAGATTGTTCCGCTACTTGCAGTTTGTGGGGAAGCGTACTGCGGAAGAACAACAAAGAAAGGTTTTAGTCTCCCTCTTTTTTCTTCTAAAAAAGTTGCTATAGGTTCAAATTCAGCCCTTGTCATAGGGTTATACTTTATTTCGATTTTCCAATGATGACCCACAATTGAACGAGTTATAACTCTTCCACTATTAGTACGAGTGATTGAGGTCGGTTGTTCAGATGTGAATTTAACGGACGCAAAGCCCGGTCCAAAGTCACCTGCTCCTGCATTCGTAGTAGACCCATCAGGCGCAACGTTAAACGCTGGGTCAGGTAATCTATTTGCAAAGTTTCCAAAAGTTGCCATTAGTAACTTCCTCCATCACCAGTTAAAGTATCTGTATCTACTCCCTCTAGAAAAGGCTCTCCAAAGCCGTTTGCTGCATCTCTAATCATTCCTATTATATTTCCTCTTTGTGATTGTATTGTTTGTTCTAATCCTGCCGCATCTACTGCGTGTATTGTAAAGTTTACATTTGTTGTTCCTTGTTGTATTTGGTCATTTGGTATAATATCTACAGGCATTGAAGGAGTAATAATCTCAGGACCTCTTTCTCCTACTACTACTCCATCAGAACCATTTGCATATCCTTTTCTTCCTGCCGCAGCTGGAGTAAAGTTACTAATACTACCTCGTCCTTGCTCTCCTCTTAAATATGCGAGTTCTCCTCTATTTGCTTGATTCGCTACATTTACTTCATTTGTTCTCTCTCCTAAAGATAGAGTTGAAGGAGTCGCTGAAGCTGTTTCTGCCGCACTTCCGCCTTCAAATTTTTGTCTAGCAATTAAAGCTACCTGAGCAGCACCCATTGCGGCTACCACGAGAGCTAAAGGTATTGCTAAGAAGCCTCCCGTAGCCATAGTTTGCATTACAGCAGCAGCTGTTGATATTATAGTTTGAGCAATCTGCATTTTCTTTTGCATTTCAAATTGTTTTCTTGCTATTTGTTCTTTTTTCTTTTCTAGTTGTTGTATTTTTTTGACAGACTCTGCAGATTTACCATCTCGTTTCTTTTCTGCGTCTATTTCTGCATCTATATTTGCTATTCGTCTATCTGATTGTGCATCTAATATATTTGCAATACCACCAAGCATTTGAGCTGTTGCTTGTAGTTTATCTCCTATACTTCCATCTGCAAATTTTTCTATTGAACCAAGAGTTACCGCAGTAAAATCTGCCATTGCATGTGCAACTGCTCCATCTGCACCAAATTGTAAAAATCCATCTGCCATTTGACTTATTGCTGCTGCAGCTGCAGATGCTTGTATTTTTACTCTTTCTAAAAATTTTAAGCTTCCGTCTGAATTTGTAGTTTCATCAAATTTTTTAATTTCTTCTGTTACTGCAGCTCTTTCGTCTGAACCTACAGGTAATTCATCTTGTTCTCTTACTAAAGCTGCTCTTATATTTTTTCGAGCTTCATTTGCTCCTTCTCCCAGTCTCGCTGTAAGTTGAGCTCCTAAATCATTTGCAAGTTTAAATGTTTCATCTTCAGGAAGAGAAAATATACCCTTTGTATCACTTAAACTATTTAGTATTTCTCTTGCTGCATTTCCTGCATTGATTGCAAGTTCGTCTATTACAGCTCTTGTTTTTGTTGTAAATTCCTCAGTCGCAAATCCATCAAATAATTGATATGTTACGTCCTCTAATAATTTTTGTTGAGCGTTATCTCGTTTTTTTATTAGTACTAGTTGTGCTTGTACTCCTATTAATGTCTTTCTTAATACTTCATTTGCTATATTTGCTTGAGCATCTAAAACTTCAAGTTGTATTTCTGCTATTCTTTTTTCTGCTTTTAATTTTTCATCTGAAGCTTCTCTTGACCTATTAAATGACTCTATCTGTAGTTGTAATTCTTGTCCTGGTGATAAATCTGCTCCTCTACCTCTTGCTATGTTTTGTGCTTTTAGTCTTAATTCTGCAGTTTTATCTATTGTTTTGTTTAACTTTTCTTGCGACGATATTGTTTTTAATCTTAATTCTAACTGACCCTTTTCAATTTCATTAAGAGCCTGAGCTCCTGCGATTGTGGCTTCAATTGTTTTATTTTCAAGCTCTCTTTGTGCTGTAATAGCTTTCATTACTGCATTTCTATCTAGGTTATTATCTAATAGGAAACTTTCAAGTTCTCCTGCTCTTTCTTTTCTAATAGCTTCATCAAGAGTTTCTTGAGTTATATTTGCAACTTGTAAAGCTTGGTCTCTAGTTACTTTTAATGTTTCTTTTTGAATTTCTAATCCTTGCCTTCTTAAAATATTTGCAGTAGCAATTCCACCATTTGTATTTTTATTAACATTATCAAATAATTTAATTTCTGTATTAAGTTCTTTTAATAATGCTTTATTTCTTCCAAGTATAACTTGTTGCTCAAGGAATCTATTTTTTGCTCCTTCTAGTATTTCTAGACGCTCTGCATCAGTTTTTGCATTAGTTAAGTTTTCTCTTGTTTGTTTGTCTAGTAAATCTAGAACTGCGCTATTTTTGTCTACAATTTCTTGAAATCTTTTCTTTCTTTCTTCTTCCTCTAGAGCTAAAAATCCTTCTTCGTCTGATTGTTCTTGAAGAGCATTAGTAATTTGTAGTAAACTGGTTAAGGGTTTGTCTACAACAGTTTTTGTAATAAAGTTTTTTCTAAACTCTCTTGCTGATTCTTTTGCCCCTTCTAAAGCAGAATCTATATTTGCACTTGCTGTTGCAAAATCTGTTTGCTCTTTTGCTGTTAGTCTCACTGCTTGAGCAACAGAACCTCTTTCATCGCCATCATTTCTAGTATTTTTAGGATTAAATATTTGTTCTAATAAAGTATTTAATGTTTCTTCAACTTTAAGTTGATTTTTAGCTTCGTTTGCTGCTTGTTTTCGAAGGTTTTCTGCATCTTTTAATTGTTTTACTCTTGCAGCTCCTGTTACTTCTGTATCGTCTTCTAGTCTTTTTGCTTCATTTAAAAGGGCTGCTTGTTTTGCTAAACTCTCTGTTATTTGTTGTCTAATTGGGGCAACTCTTTGTAAGTTTGTAAATCCAGCGGCTTCTAAACTTGCTATTGCTGATGCATTAAGTTCACGCTGTTTTAATGTTTCTTTTAAAAATTCTCTTTCATCTCTTTCTTGCGGTCTATCGGTAGTAAGAGGACCAAGGAATGTACCTTCTCGTTCAGCTTGTACAGCTTCGAGCGCTCTTCTTGCTTCTATTAATGCATTTGCTTGTTCTGAAAGTGCATTTGCTTGAGCTTGTAATGCATCTGCATCTGCAGCTGCTCCTGTTGCAGTATCTGCTAATGTTTTTCTTGTTTGTTCTAATTTTTCTCCTAGTGCATCAAGAAGGTTTGATGATTTTTCTGTTGCTTCATTGAATTTATCTGTTGCTTCTGTAGATGCCCCAATAAGTTTTTTAAAGCCTTCTAGGATTGCAGGAAGAAAAGAAAATACAAGTAAGAGAGGTGTAAGTGCTCCAAGAACTTTTGTAAATGCTGTTTGAAGAAGAACTAAACTTCCTCGAAAAGCTATAGTTGCTCTAGTGGCTGCTCTAGTAAGTATAGTTTCATTTGCAAGGTCTACTGTAACAAGTTTAAGTTGAACTCCTAACTCTCTAAGTCCTGCTGTTAGTCCTTTTGTAGCTGCTGTATTTGAAATTATTTCTACTCTTTGAGCTCTAAATAGTGCTAATCTTGCACGTCTCTGTTCTAGGTCTAGTGCACTTCCTTTTGCTGGGTCAGCACCAGCAACAGTACCTGCTTCTAATCCTGCTATTTGTTGTTCTATACGAAGAATTTCCTGTTTTGCTGCAATTTCAGCTTTAATTGCTGCTTGTTCTTTATTTATTCTTACTTCTGTTGTTTTTCTTCTTGACCTTTCAAGAGCTGCTGATTTTTCTTCAAGTGCATTTATTTCTCCTTGTATACTTCTAGCTCTATTCAATGATTGGTTTGCTGCGGCTACAGCTTGTCCTCCTAATCCACTATCAGCTGCTTTTCTTTTTGCTTTTGCCGCTTCTGCTGCTGCTGTTGCAGTTTTTTTGAGTTCTTGTTGTACTTTTATTTCACCTGCAATTTGTGCTTGTTGAGCAGCGGTAATTTGCTTTGCTACTTCACCTAATTTTGACTGTGCTTGTTCAGCAGCTTGTGTTGCATTTAAAGCAAATGTTCCTAAAGCAGGAACAACTTGTCTTAGTAGTGAAAATACTATAGCACCAAATACTCCAATAAGAACTGAAGAATTATTTACTAAAAAGTTTAATAGAGGATTAAGTGCATCAGTAACAAATCCTAACGCACTTTGTGATATATCAATTAATGATGCTGATAATCTATCTAATGGGGCAGGGTCAATATCTGCAAAAACTCCAAATTTCTTTTCCCCTTGTTCTAGAGCTTCATTTGCAAATGCTTGTCTTCTTTGAAATTCTGTTAAGTCTGTTGCAGCAACACCTAAGTCTGCTGCATATTTAGTTGCTGCTTCATTTACACGAACAAATAAACCAATTTCATCTAAAAGCTCTGGCTCTACTTTAATAACCCCTCTAAATATTCTATCTAAACCATCTGCTAAGTTTCTACCTAATGATATGGAAGCGTTAGTTGCTACCTCACCTAATCTTGCTATTTGGTCTGAATTAAACCCAGCACTTGTTGCTAGAGATACTGACCTTAAAGAACTTGCAAAATCTAATGCTCCTCTTGAGGCTGCTTGTAAATCTCTTCCAACATTTGTTATACTTTTACCAGAAACTACTTCTAATCTTTCTATAGATGTAATTAATACTTCTACTTGAGAGGCTCTTGATAACACACCAAAAGCAGCCGTTAAGGCAAACACGTTTGCAGCTAATAATGCATAAGCACGCACTAATCCACCAGAGCCACCTTCGCCTCCAATGGATTGTTGCATCTTAGAGAAGTTTTTAGTTGAATTAGATGAGATTCCTGCTACACCTTTTTCAGTTCTATTATACTTATCTCTAGACTTATTTAATTTTTCTGTTGACCTAGCAGCTTTATCAGTACTCTTAGAAAGTTTTTCTGCATCTTTACTTGCAACCTTCAGATTACCTTTATCATCTACTCTGAGTCGAATCAGAATTTCATTTTTTGCCATATTTTTGTTTTATCTTAGCGTGCTCTGCCTGCATTTTATCTTGAGAAATTTTTATGTTTCTCGCATCTAACCACAAAAGTAAATCAAATAAAATTTCTTTTGTATGTTTAGGTGTGTCATTTAGTTCAAATATTAAAGGTAAATTTGTAAAGTCTTTACCTAAGTAACCAATATCTGGTAATATTTTATCTCCTAAAGAGTTATAAATCTCTACCATATCCCAAACTAATTCTGGAAAATCTGACCATTCTGCAGGACACTTTTCCCAGTCTATCTCTTGACCTGTTTGTTCACACATCATGAGATATTGTTCTTTTGTCATTCCGACATCTTGATTATCAAGAAACAGTTTCAGTTTCTGTTTTAGTTTTACTAAGTTCTCGGCTACGAAAATTATCAAGGTCAAACACAACATCATTCAACCAATTATCAAATTCACTTGAGTTTTCTACTAAGTGTTCCGCATTGGTCTCAGAAAATGGTAATTCCGCCTCCTTATCTTGATTAGCTAAGTCTACTAAAACTAAATCTTCCAAATAACCTAATTTTAGTCCTTTCCAGTTTTTAACAGTAGCTGAAGTAAATTCTTTTACAAATTTAGCCTCATCTAATATATCTTCAAACATTCTTGTTTTTCTATTGAACTTGTTTGTAGTACATCTTTTTCTAAGATTTCCTAATTCTTTTCTCGATAGATTTGCAAGTTCAACTTCAAATCCGTCAAGTCCTGGGAACTCTACCCAAGTAGTTTTACTATCTACTAATAGTGATTTTAACTCCATTTTTTCTCCTTGTTAATAAGTTATAATAGTATTTAAATTTGTAGGGCTTGAAACTAATCTAAAATCAATAACATCTTGGATTGCTTCTCCTACTTGTATCCTTTTAGTAAACATACAACCTGTTAAATTTGCGTTAAAAAAGGTTGAACCATTTACTAATGTCTTTATAGCGATATTACTGTTTGTTGAAAAATCAAAAAATGTACTTGAATTTGTTGAAGTTACAAATTGAGTAATATTTCCTGATACAATTCTATCTTCTAAAAAGAATCCATTAGGATACATTGCGTTTGTATTGTTTGTGACTGAAAGACTATTTTGTAAAGTTTCATATCCTTTAAAATTAGTATTATTCTGAACACTTAATGTAGTGTTTACTAGGTTAGGAACATCTGCTCCTCCTATCTCTACATCTAAAACTGGTGTGGTGGGAGTGTATGTTGCACTTGATGATACTACAGAGCCTGGAACTGTGTA
>MDSZ01208285.1_pt1 | contig 12895 bp, 12 predicted proteins | sample 811201 | NCBI WGS metagenome assembly MDSZ01 (sample SAMN05326647, study PRJNA326480) | marine metagenome | isolation source: seawater | place: Indian Ocean: North | collected 2010
ACACTTAAACCAAATGCCTTTTTTAAGTAAAAAATGAATTAGTCTAAATGAATTAGAATTTTTAAATTCACTAAAAACATTTGCTATTCTTAAAATTGTGAAAGAAAAATTTGTTTTATTAATTTTTGATATTTTTTGGATATAAGAGTCAGCTTCTAATTTACTTTCTGAATATATATCATAAGGAACAGTAATAGATTTTTCCCCAATTGTTTTTATTTTAGTTATATATTTTTTTTCTGCTCCATAAACACTAACACTACCTAAATGAATTAAACGTACTAAGATTTTATTAACATTGATATAATTTATCAATTTTTTTATAAATTCAACATTCATTTTTTTAAGATTTTTCATATCACTATTAGTCTTACCAATACAATTAATTATGATACATTTTTTTTTTAAAAAATATAATTTTGATTTACTAAATTCAGTAAAGTTCCATTTAATATATTTTATTTTTTTATTTTTAAAGGGTTGAAAATTGATTTTTCTTCCCACACAAATCAAATTAAATTTTTTACTTTTATTAATATTTTTTGCTAGTAATTCTAAAATATTACGACCAATAAGACCATTATATCCTAATATTATAATTTTCATTTAAGTACTTTTAAAATTTGTATATTTTTTTTTTCCATCTTAACTCAGATGATATCATTTTTTTTAGATTTGAATGCTTAGGTCTCCAATTAATGATTTTATTTAGTTTTTTAACATCTGCTACCATATAGCTTATGTCTCCAGATCTTTTTTTATCAAAAGTATAACTAAAATTTGTCTCTTTTTTTTTTAAGAGGATATTAACAACTTGTTTTATTGAATAAGCCTTGCCATATCCACAATTACAAATTTGATTTTTTTTATATTTTATAAGATGTAACAAAGATTTATAATGAATATCTGCCAAATCATCTACATGGATAAAGTCTCTAACAGGTGTGCCATCTGCAGTGTTGTGATTATTTCCAAAAATTTTAAAATCTTTTCCCATTATGATTGATTTATATAAATTATTTGAAAAACTATTTATTTTTAATCCTATTGGTCCATACTTTAAATTTTTATCAGCACCCAAAACATTAAAATATCGCAATGAAAAAAATTTAAATTTTTTATCTGAAATCTTGCAAAGATGTTCTTCTATTTTTTTTTTAGTTAATCCATAAATACTTATTGGCTTTAATGGAGAATTTTCTAAAACTTTTTTATTATTTTTTAAATTGCCATAAACTGCTGCACTTGAAGAAAAAATAAAGTTATTAACACCACATTTTTTACAGCAATTTATAAATTTTTTTGTAATTAAATAATTATTATCATAGTATTTTTTAGGTCTTTTTATAGACTCCTGAACATCCTTATAAGCTGCAAAATGAATTACAGAATTTATATTATATTTTTTTATAATTTTTTTTATTTCTTTTAAATTTGAAATATTTGTTTTGAAAAAAGTACTTTTTTTTGGAATTATACTATCATTTTTATAAATTAATTTATCTAATATTATTGGTTTAATTTTTTTTTTTATTAATAAATAAGATGTTGCTGATCCTATGTATCCCGCCCCACCTGTTACAAGTATATTCATCTATTTCTGAACATTTTTAAATTATAACTTAAAAAAATAATTTAATTTTTAAAAAATAATAATTAATTATTATGAATTTAATCAAATCATAATAAAAAAATATTAATCTAATATTTTTTCTACTCTAAAAGCTTCTGCATACTCTGTAAATGCTTGACCCCCTCTAACTTTTGATAAATTAACAATTGCTTCTTTTGATCTTGGGTGAGGAAATTTTTTAATTTGAGATTTGTATTTTAAAAATGCTTTTATTTTTTTATTTATATCTGATTTAGATAATTTGATAAAGTAATTCGGACTAAAAAATTTTCCATCTTCATTCCATTCAGTCTCAGATAAGACTTCATAAGATAAAATTTTTTTTAAATTATTTTTTTTATTTGGTCTCATTGAAACTTTTGCAGCTTTAAAAATTATTTTATGATCATCATGGATGTCATTTTTAGATGGGATAAATACAATCTCAGGATCAATTTTTGTAAGATAATTATCAATAATATTTGTAATTTTATAAACTGGATAATTATTTAAATTTACAGCTGGTAAATTCTCAAAAAATAATCTGTGAGTTCCAATTAAATTGTTAGCTTTTTTTGCCTCATTTCTTAAAGACTTAATTATTTCTGGTGGATAAATTTCAGGTGCGCCCTTATTGGCATTTGTTAAAACTAAAACATTTATTTGATAATTTTGTTTTGAATACTTAGATATGAAACCTCCACATCCTAGAATTTCGTCATCTGCGTGTGGAGATAATATCAATACCTTTTTTTTCATAATTTTATAAATAATTTAAAATTATTTAAGTTATTAATTAAATTTTTATATATATTAAAATATATTTAACACAAATTAAATTGTTATAAAAAATTGAAACTAATTACTTTATTATCGAAGTTTTATTTTTAAAAAATCTTTTTACAAGAATAAATGGTGTCTTTAGCAAAATAATAAAATAATTAGATATGGTATAATTATTAATAAACTTTAAATCTAATTGAATTTTTTCAATTAGACTTCTTTTTTTTCCAGTATAATTTATTTGGGACATGCCAGTTATTCCCGGTAAAATTTTTCTTCTTTTAATTTTAAGAGATTTTTTAATTTTTTTTTCAATATTTTCCGGTAAAGGTCTAGGTCCAACAATTGACATATCTTTTTTCAATACATTAATTAACTGTGGTAATTCGTCTAGGCTTGTTTTTCTTAATATTTTACCGAAAAAAGTTAACCTTAACTTTTCATCTTTTACAATTATATTCTTCATCGTCCTAAACTTATAAATTAAGAATTTTTTACCCTTATGGCCTATTCTTAATTGATTATAAATTATAGGGCTTCCATCAGAAATAAATAAAAGAATTGAAATTATGACCATAATAGGTGAAAAAAATATTAATATTATTACAGAAATTAAAATATCAAAAAATCTTATCATCTAATTTATAATTAATACAAATAAAATTTTTTATTTAATTATCTCCAGTTGTCATAAAAATATCCGTATCTCCTAAGAAAATTTCTTTATTAGAAAAAATTTTTCTACTATCTTTTAAATTATATTCTTTCATAAATCCAATTTTAAAGTTTAAATAATTTAATAATCTAAATTTATTTCTATAAATTTTTTTATTTGACAAAAAAATTAATTTGTTTTGTTCATTAATTAAATTTGCTAGGTGTCTAGATTTTAATTTTCTAGAACCAAAGTGATCCAAAATAACATTTTTTAAGCCAAATTTATCTTTATGGTGTTTTAATATAAACAAGCTCGTCAAATTTCTAAATTTAAATTTGTTAATAAAATAATCATTCTTTCTATATGTGAGATATCTATTATTAATGTAAATAAAATTTTTATAAAAAAAATTATTTCTACCGTTTGTTAATTTTTTATATTTCACTAATTGGTCAATATTATTGTTTTCAGTTTTTTTTATTATTTTTGATTTAGTTTTTAAACTGGTTTCATATAAAAAATATTTTTTTTTAATTATATTTTTTTTATTGATGCCAAAGTTTGCATAATTATTTTTATTTGGCCACATAGCTACAAATTTAACTCTTTTTGAAATTTTATTTTTAACTATATTTAATAAATTTGAGTAAATTCCACGCCCTCTATACTGTTTTAATACCATGCTAGAATGCCTAGAAAAAATTCTTTCATTTGTATTGTTATTTAATTTCATAGAAATCATTCCCACATTTGCAATTAATTTTGAAGACTCAAAAACACCATAACAAAATGAAAGTTTATTACTAAAATATCTCCATTTAAAAAAATCGTAACTTATTTTTTTTTTGAAACACAAAAAAAATAATTTTCTAAATTGCTCATAATCAGAAATTTTCAATTTTCTATAAACTAAATCTGAATTTTTTAACTTTGAAATCACTGCTAATTAATAAAATGAGTCTTAATAATATTGTATATTTTTGCATTTATAATCTTACTCGAAAAACTTTTATTTATTGATTTGAATGCATTTTTTCTCATTTGATTAAAAATAGCATTTTCTAATTTTAGATAATATAATTTATTTGAAACATCTTTGTATGATTTAACAAAATAACCGTTAAAATTATCTTTTATTAAATCATTGTTTCCTCTAATATCATAACATATGACTGGGAGGCCAGCTGATAGAGATTGCATAACAGAAACTGGTAGACCCTCCCGCTTGCTTAAATGAAGTAAAATATCGAATTTTTTGATTTTTTTCTCTAAATTGTAGTCAAAATTATTAAAAGAAATATTATTAATTTTTTCTTTAATTTTAATTGCGTTAAATCTCCTGTAATTGCCATAACCATAACAATATATGCGCATGTTTTGGTTTTTTAATTTTTTAGCTAATTTTAATATCTCTAAATATCCTTTATCTTTTTTATAAGCAGCAATTACTAAGATTTTTTTAATTACTTTTTTATTAAAGATTTTTTTTTTAAAATGTTTTTTTGATAAATTTAAACCTATTCCATTAATTTTGAAACAAGGAGATTTTTTTAACAAATTAAATTGAGCATAATTATAATCTTCACTATTAATTGTAATATAAATATCGGTTTTAAGAGAAAGAATTTTTTCTATTATTTTAAAAAAAAAATTTTTAATTAAATTAGTTGTTCTAGTAAATCTAAATCCATGTACAAAATAAATTATTTTTAGTTGATAGAAAAAAGTAAAAAATCTAAATAAATGAGAAGCAAGAGGAGTATGCAAGTAAAATATTGATTCAGGGTTTTCCCTTACGAGTTTTTTTATTTGCCTAAAAATTTTAATATAATTTATTAAGTTTAATAATTGTGAAGCTTTTTGAGGAAAATTAATTTTATATCTGAAATTATTTTTTAAATCTAACTTATTACTATCTGAACAAGCTACAACTATTTCATAACCCTTTTTAATTAAAAAATCTGACTGAGATTTTAAAAATTTGTTAAATGTAATTGATTTTGTACAAATAAAAATTATTTTCACTTAAAAAACCCAGTTTTTTAAATAGGCATCAGCCATATTAGGAATTGAAAATTTTTTAATTATTTGTAAACGAGAATTTTTTTTTAAAAATTTCCATTTATTTTTCTTATATTTAAAAAAATATATTGTTTTCTTTAAATTTTTAAAGATTGATTGATAATCATTATTTTTCATTATAAAGCCGAAATCATCAATAATTTTTTTGGAACAACCTGCATCACTTGATAGCACCGGAGTTGAACAAAGCATAGATTCTGCTATCACATTCGGAAATGACTCTGAGTGAGAAGCAAGTATTAAAAAGTCTATTCCGTTGTAAAATTCTTGTAAACTTTTTTGCTCTTTTAAAAAAAATATTTTTTTATTAATTTTTAAATTATTTATATAAGAACAAAGCTCTTTATTTGCATAGTTTATATCTCTACCAACCATATATAAATATACATTCTTGTTAACTTTTAAAATTTTTGAAAAACCAAATAACATTGAATAAATATTTTTTTGTCTAGCATATCTTCCTGCATATCCAATAATAATGTCAGATTTTTTTATTTTATTTCTTTTTCTAAAGTTTGAACGTAACTGAACTAATGGAATGTAAGCTTTATCATTATATCCATTGTAAATTAGCGTAGTTTTATTTTTTGAGTAAAAATGAAATTTTTCATGAAAATTTATACTTTTTTCTGAACAATAAATAATCTTTTTGGGTACAATTTGTGAAATTAGACCACAAGTTATTGACAAAAAAATTGTTATTTTTTTTGAGATTTGAGTATTCAACTCAGCATGTCTTATATTCCAAAATAATTTTTGATAAAATTTTTTTGGAAGGAAAACTGAAATAAAATTTGAATGATACATCCAACTTTGAACAACATCTGGATTATGTTTTTTAACGAAATTTCTTAATTTTATTATTTTTATTGGTATTTTAAAAAAATTGATTTTTTGACTCAAGTTTAAAGAATAAATTTTAATTCCTAATTTTTTTAGCTCTAACTCATAGTATCCATTATTAATCAAAGTAATAATTATAATTTCGATATTATTTTTATATTTTTGTTTATGAAATTTGCATAGACGATATAAATTTCCCTCAGCGCCTCCTTTTTTTAAACTATTTATAATGTGAATAATTTTCATAAATTCCCTAAAAGTATAAATTAAGTTGTAACGTTCAAAATTAGACTCATTAATCTCAATATTTTGTTAATTTTTCAAGTCTTTCTTAGGTAATTTAATTAGTATTGTTTTCATTGGAATTTTCAATAGACCAAAATTTAAACTTTTTTAAAAATTTTCTGCTTTAATCAATATCATTTAAATTTTAAGAAATAATATTAACAAATAGTTGTATGATAAGAATATATATTTTATTAGATTTAGATATAATTTTCTTTTAATCTATTTATCTCAATGAGTATTTTAATTACAGGAGGTGCTGGCTATATAGGTAGTCATATAGTTGAAAGACTAATTAAAAATAAAATAAAAGTAATTATACTAGATAATTTAAATACAGGTCATAAAAAACTAATAAATAAAAAAGCATTTTTTATAAGAGGAGATATTAATGATAAGAATTTAGTAAAAAATATTCTAAAATCTTATAATGTAAAAACAATTATTCATCTAGCAGCATGCCTAAACGTAAATGAAGCGGAGATTAATCCTCAAAAATATATGGAAAATAATGTTAAGGGCACTGAAAATCTTTTATTAAGTTGTAAAAATTCTATTGTTAAAAACATTATTTTTTCTTCATCATGTTCTATTTATGGAAACATTAACGGAGCTGTAAATGAAAATAAAAAACCAAATCCTGAAGGAAAGTATGCATATTCAAAATATTTAGGTGAGAAATTGATAAAAAAATATTCTAAAAAATTTAATTTTAAATATGGTATCTTTAGATACTTTAACGTAGCTGGAGCAAGTAATTCAGGTAAAGTTGGAGAGGTTGAAAAATCATACGGTCATTTAATTAAAAATATTGCTATTCAATCTTTAAAAAAAAGAGCTGTTATCAAAATTTTTGGCAATAATTACCCAACAAAAGATGGAACATGCGTAAGAGATTATATTCATGTTTCAGATTTAACAGATTTACATATCAAGGGAATTAATTATTTAATAAAAAATAAAAAATCATTTATCTTAAATTGTGGGTATGGAAAAGGATACTCGGTTCTAAATGTAGTAAATGTATTCAAAAAAATCAAAAAAAACCTTGTTATTATTTACCAAAAAAAAAGATTTGGAGATGTGCCACAGGTTTACTCAAATACAAAAAAGATAGAAAAAATGTTTAAATGGAAACCAAAACATAATGATATAAATAAAATAATTAGAAGTGCTATCCGTTGGGAAAAAATATTCAATAAAACAAATAATAAGTGAAATTCTTTATAAGAAATTCCTAGAAATTGATTTTTATAATTTTAAAAATTTTAATCTACTGGATTAATTATATTTATTTTCTTTAAAAGAGTATATTTATTCAATTAAATATTTTTAACTTTAACATTTATTTGATTAATTAATTTAAAGTAAATTACAAACATGATAGAACAATAATATGTTTTTCATTTCTCATAGAGGTAATTTGAATGGTCCAAACAAAAAAGAAGAAAATAAAATTGAATACATTAAAGAGGCATTAAACCAAAAATTTGATGTAGAAATAGATTTATGGTTTTTTAATGGAAATTTTTTTCTTGGACATGACAAACCACAATACAAGGTTGATAGAAATTTTTTAAAAAATAAAAAATTTTGGATACATGCTAAAAATCTTGATTGTTTTTACAAATTAAGTAAATCAAATTTAAATTATTTTTGGCATGAAAATGATAAAGTGATTTTTACTAGTAAAGGGTTTTTCTGGAACTTTCCTGGAACAAAGCTAAATAAACAAAAAAGCATCTATGTATTGCCAGAAAATCACAAAAAATTTGATAGATCTTTAGATTATGTGGGTATTTGTTCAGATTATATTAATAAATATAAAAAAAAAGTTCAAAATATAAAAAAAAAATGACCAAAAAATTTCAACTTGTAATTCCTGCAGCTGGACCAAATTTTGAATTTGATAAAATGGGTAACCATAAATTATTATTAAACGTATACAATAAAAAATTAATTCAATGGGTTCAACTTTCAAGACCTTACGATCTTTCAAAGGGAATTTTTATATTTAATAAATTACATGAAAAAAAATACAATTTAGTTAAAAATATATCAAAAGCATTAGGAAAGAAAATTAAATTTAAATTGCTTAATAAATATACAGAAGGTGCACCACAAACTGTTCAATCTATTAAGGATTTAATTTTAAAAGATGAGCCTATTTTTATTGATCTTTTAGATCAATATTTAGATTTAAAAGATTTCTATAATTTTTGTTTAAATGAAAATCTGGATGGTTGTGTTCCAATATTTCAATCTCTTTATTACAATAGAGGTTATGCAATTTTAGACTCAAAAAAAAATATAAAAAAAATATCAGAAAAAAATAAAAAACCTATATCAACAAATTCTACAGGATGTGTGAGCTTTTTTAAAAAATCTAAAGATTTTTTTCATTTTTGTGATTTAATGGTTAAAAGAAATAGAAAATCTGCAAATGGAAAATTTATGATCAGCTTGGTATATAATGAAATGATAAAAGAGAATTATAGAGTTAAAGGTTATAACTGTGATTTTGTTGCCTCTTTAGGAAGTGTTAATAGTCTTAAATCATTTGGCGAAAATTGTAGATTAATTTATTATTAATACTAATGGAAAAAAAATTTGATAATTTTTTGTATAATGTAAGTGTTGATGGAGATAAATATTTTATTGCTAAATACTTATTAAAAAGCAATGACATGCTTAAAGCAGCAAGCGGAATTGCAATAGGTCAATCCATAGGAAACCCAAACGTAAGGCTCAATAGTGAGACGGAAGAATTACTAGAAAATCACTTAGCAATAATACTCGACCACCCTGAAAATTTAAAAAATAAAAAAGAAGCGGTTGTAAAAATAGCTTATCCAATTCAAAACTTTGATATTGAACAAGACGGAATTACACAATTAATATGTACCGTTATGGGTGGACAAATGGATATTGAAGAAATTTTAAGCTGTAGATTATTAGATATAGAATTCCCAGATATATTTATAAAAACTTTTAAAGGTCCAAAAATTGGAATGAATGAAATAAAAAAAAGAACGAATTGTAACAATAGACCTTTGCTAGGTGGAATTGTTAAACCAAAAACAGGCCTTGATATAGAAACTTTAAAAAAAGTTTGTAAAAATATGGTTATAGGAGGTGTAGATTTTATCAAAGAAGATGAAATTTTAGGAAACCCTTCATGCTGTCCTTTTGAAGAAAGAGTAAAAATTGTAAATGATGTGGTGCAAAACGAGGCTACCAAATTAAATAAAGAAGTTTTTTATGCTCCATGTGTAAATTCTGATCTACCATATTTGTTAAAAAGAATTGAGTTTTTGGTTGATCAAAATATTAAAGCCTACCATGTCAACATTTGGTCAGGAGTAAATATGTATAAGTATTTAAGAAGCTTTGATTTTAATATTGCAATGTTTTATCAAAAAAGTGGTGACAGAGTCATAACTGATAAAAATAATTCTTATTCTATATCTTGGGGCGTACTTTTGAAATTAGCAAGAATGTCAGGTGCAGATTTCATTCATGCTGGAATGTGGGGAGGCTACCTTTCCGATACTAAAGAAGATTTATCTGAATGGATGTCAGTATTAACATCAACTCATAAATTTGGTTTTAATAAAACTGTTCCCTCATTCTCATGCGGAGCCCATCCAGGTCTAGTAGATACAACTGTCAAAAATTTTGGTAATGATATTATGATGAGTTTAGGGGGCTCATTACATGGTCATCCTGAAGGTACAATATCAGGAGCAAAAGCAATGAGACAAGCATTTGATTTAAACATTAATAAGAAATTAAGTAAAACAAACTTAATTGAGTACAATCAGGCAATAGAAAAATGGGGATACGTAGATGATTAATGTTGTTATACCAATGGCTGGTCGTGGACAAAGATTTTTGGATAAAGGAATTTCTACCCCAAAACCATTAATAGAAATTGATTCCAAACCATTTATCGAACATGTAATAGATAGTGTTTCGTTTGAAAAAGCAAACTTTTATTTTCTAATCCGTGAAAAACATTTAATAGAAAATAATTTTGATGAAATTTTTAAGAAAAAAAAAATAAAATATAAAATTATTCCTGTTAGTAAAGATACAGAGGGTGCTGCTTGCACTGTTTTATTAGGTACAAAAGAAATGAACAATGATTTTCCATTAATTGTAAAAGATTGTGATCAAATCATGAATTGGTCAAAAAAAAATTTCCTAGAGTTTGTAAATAGAAAAAAAATTGATGGAACGTTAGTAACAGTTCCAACAAAAAATCCTGGATTTTCATATGTAGAGTTATTAGATGATATGAGCACTGTATCTAGAACAAGAGAAAAAGAAATTGTTAGCTCATTTGGAAATACAGGATGTTATTACTTTAGTAAAACTCAAGAATACGAATATTATGCAAATTTGATGATAAAAAAAAATATAAGAGTAAAAAATGAATTTTATATAAGTCAGGTTTATAATGAATATATTTTAGATAATAAGAAAATTGTTCACTATCCTATAGCAGAAATATTTTCAATCAATACCCCTACAGAACTTGAAAATAACAAAAAGAATATTCTTAATTTTATAAAAAGCTAATAGAACATGATATGAAATTTTCTATTATAATTCCATGCTATAATGAACAAGTAAATCTCCCTTTGCTTATTGATAAAATTTTACCTCTACAAAATGACTATGAGCTTGAATATATATTGGTCGAAAATGGATCTACCGACAATAGTAGAGAATACTTGAAAAATAATATTGAAGGTAAATATAAAAATATAAAAATTAAATATTTAGATATTAACAAAGGTTATGGTTATGGTCTTAAAAATGGATTAAAATTAGCAGAAGGAGAATATTTAGGCTGGATACATGCTGATATGCAAGTTCACCCAAATGATCTGAGACCACTATTTAATTTTGCTTTATCAAATAACTTTAAAGACAATATTTTTTTAAAAGCTAGGAGAATGAATAGACCATTTGTTGATAGATTTTTTGCTGCTGGTCAAACAGTATTTAGTTCTATTGTATTTTTTTATAAAATGTTTGATATAGGAGCTTCACCTTTAATCTTTTCAAAATCATTAATTGATAATTATGATAAAATGACAAATGATTTTTCAATTGAGGTTTTTACTTATCTGATGGCTAAAAAAAAAAATTTTTACATTAAAAGGTTTAATATTAATCTAAATGATAGAAAAAACAGTAATTCATCTTGGAATACAGGATTGATGTCTAAGTTCAAACTAAGTCTAATCCTTATAAAAAGTAGCTTATTAATTAAGATAAGTGAAATTATAAAATAAAGTTAATTCTAGAAACTTCAAAATATAATATTTTGGTTATCGAGGCTTTAATTCATTATTAATTTCACTTAAGGATTTTTTTATTTTTAAATTAAAAATATACATTGCAAATACTACCCAAATAAATTGGGTGTGAAAAAAATCAACAATAATTGACTCAATAAAAACCATCATAATAATTAAAAAGTAAACAAGACTATTATTATAGGATTTTTTTAAGTTAAAATTTTTCAAATATTCTAAAATTGTATAAATTGGAAATGCTAAAAATATTAGAAAGCCTAAAATTCCATAATTAGCCAATGCACCAAAATAGTCTGAATGTGGATCTGTATAACTATCAAAATTTTTAAGTACAATTTTATTATTAAAATAGTTAGTACTTTCAAAAAAAATATAATTAAAGCTTTTTGCCACTTCTATAGCTGTAAATTTAGCTTTGAGAAAAAGAGAACCATAAATATCATATTTATTTATGGAGTAAGTAAAATCAGTATAAAAATAATGCCTAAATAAATGAAAATTTGAAAGGTTTATTGTGTCTTTCTCAAGTATTATAAAATGAGTTATTGTAAAATAAAATATACTCAAAATGAAAATACTAAATAGTATAAAAAATTTTGTTAATTTTTTATTTTTAAAATTGAGATTTTTAGAAATTAAATAAATTCCTAAAATACTAAAAAAAATTATTAAAAATTTAGACTTAATTAAATAAAATATTAAAAAATAAAAAAATATTAATGATATTAAAATTAATTTGTTATTAAATCGGCTAAATAAAAATAAAAAACCTGGTGCCACAAGATGTGCTGGTTGATTGTAATCCATAAATATACTTCTAAAATTTATAGATGATGTTCCCACATATGGATAATAAGTCGTATCTCTAATCATCCACAGCACATCGGATTCATGCCCTAATTTATACAAAAAAAATGAGTATACAATATGTAGGGATATTATTAACGAAACAGCAATAAAAGAGTTTTCTATATAGTAAATTAAATCTTCATTATAATTTAAATAAAATTTAAATATAACGTAAATACTTAACATATATATCCAAATTAATAACTCATATAAATTATAATAATTATTAAAGTTTAACGAATATTTAATTAATTTTAATATTAAAAATGCATAGAATATAATTTCAAAAATATTCTTCTTATCAAACTTTAAAAAAAATTTAATAAAATCTAATTTGTAAATAATTAAGGTAAAAAAAAATATAATTACAAATATTGTTTCAACAATTGAAAATCTTGCAAACTTTAATTCAAATTTAAAATAATGTTCAAAGAAAAAAGATAAAATATAGAT
>MDSZ01007900.1_pt1 | contig 12894 bp, 13 predicted proteins | sample 811201 | NCBI WGS metagenome assembly MDSZ01 (sample SAMN05326647, study PRJNA326480) | marine metagenome | isolation source: seawater | place: Indian Ocean: North | collected 2010
ATTTATATCTTAATTTTATTATTTTTTTAATTTTCTTTACGGTTGGGGTAAAAGCTGCGTCTAGATTAGCCTTTCTTTTGGATATTTTTATTTTTTTTGATTTTGTTAAATTTTGGATCCCAACTGCTATTACAAGAGATTTCAAGTTTAGATTTTCTAGATAAATGAATAAATATCAGAATTTAAATTTTTCAATGTTTTGGAACTTTATATTTCAAGTTTTTCCAATAATATTTGGATTAATTTCAATCCCTTATATTATTGAAATTTATGGAAAGGGCTTATTTTCAATATATTCTTTATCAGTAGCTTATATAATTTCTTTAAGTTATTTGAACTTTGGTATTGCACCATTTATAAACAGAAGTCTTTCTTCTCAAGTTGAACCTTCAATTTTATCTAAAGCAGGAATCTTTTGGAATGGGTTCTTTTCTACCTTATTTCTATCATTATTTTTCACAGTGCTTTTTACTCTCTTAGCTTTATACTTTTCTGCCCAAGTAGACTTTTTAAATGAATATAGATATTTTGTTTCGTCAACATTTTTTATAAAAATAATTTTATTGACACCTTTCATTATGACTATCATTCTTCTGAGAGCGGTATTGGAAGCAGAATTAAATTTTTTTTTATCTTCTATAGTTAGAGCCTCTATAAATTCAGTTATTCTTTTAAGTCCCTTAATTGCATATTTTTTCTCTTTTGATTTTGAAATGGTTCCTGAAATAATTTTTTTTACGTATTTAGTATCGATAATTTTTTTATTTTTTAAATTTAGGTATCTCTTAAAATTAAAATCTTTGAGGATAGATTTTAGTTTTCAAAAAGAAACGTTTACTTCAGGATTTTTTTTAAGTTTGATTGCCATTGGCATGCTTATTTTTCTCAATGTGGATAGGTATATTTTAGGATTTTTTGTATCTTTAGAAATTTTAGCCCTATATTTAATTCCATTAGATATCTTCGGTCGATTGAGTTTGATTTATGGCTCTTTAGGAGCAGTCTTTTATCCAGTTTTTTCAAAACTTTATGCAACTCAACATTACGAAGAGCTTCGTTATCAATTTATAAGATTCTATAAAATATTATTTTCCTTACTTTTTATCACAATAGTATTCTTTTCTCTATTTTTAGAGGAGTTTTTGTTCTTATGGTTAGGGGAAATTGTTAACGAGGAAATTATTAAAATTTCTAGAATCCTATTAATAGGAATCTTTTTAACTGGCTTAACAGTAGTACCTTTTAGGTTTCTCATATCTTTAAAAAAAGAAGATGAATTAGGTAAAGCATACTTTTTGGGAGTATTTTTATATTTACCTATAACTTTAGTTTTTATAAATGCATCAGGAATCATAGGAGCAGCATATTCTTTTTTGATCAGATCAATTGTTGAATTATTTTTCTTGAATCTTAAGGTTTTTTCTTTGTCAAAAAAATTAGAGAATTTTAAAGCAATTAGCTATTTTTTAATTTCAATTTCTTTATTACCACTATTCTTAGTTCCATTATTTTATTTGGAAATCCTAAACCCATTTATAAGAATCTTAACGTTTATTTTTTTAATCAGTATGCTTCTTTTATTTATCAGCAAGCCAAAAATTAATTTTTTTTAAGATAAAATTCTTTTTATGAAAGGCTGCTTTTTCGAATTGAGGTTATCTAGTTTAGATAAATTTCCGCTTAAGATTCACAATGAACTTTCGGCAAGAGATCCAAGTTTTACATCAGTATTTATATACGATGATGAAGATTGTGATTTAGATTTTGTAAAAAAGAAAATTCCATCGAACGTTGAACTCATTAAAGTAAAAAAAGTTAATCACAGATATATAAAAAATATGTTAAGCGAACAAAACATAGATTTCCTCATAGTTTTCGCTCAGCGAATTCCTGATAGCACTTTTGTTGCGGTTTCAAATAAACTAGAAATTCCTTCAATAATGTTTCAACATGGGCTGTATATTCCTTTCATGAAAAGAGAGCCAAGTCTTTTCATATTAAAAATAAAAAAAACACTCAGGTATATCAGATATATCTACTCTAGCTCTTATATTTTGAAAAAAAACTTTTTTTGGATGTTTTTTTTGTATTTTAAAAACCAGGTAATTGGAATGGAGCTCAAAAAAATCAACTTTCCCTCAAAAGAAATTAATTGCAAACTTGTTCTAGTTTATGGACAACATTGGGTGGAATATCATAAAAAAATTTATTCTTATGAAACACACAATATAAAGATAATAGGTGTTCCTGATTTTTTAGACATAAAAGAACAAATCTATGAGCATAGCTTTGATAATTCAGTTACCTATATAGCCCAAACATTAGTAGAAGATGGAAGGCTAAGTCCTAAGTTTCTAGATTATTTCTTAGAGAACTTATTGAGATCAACTTTTGAAAATAACATAAGGTTAAAAATATTATTACATCCAAGAAGTAATTTAAGGTTTTATGAAAAATTTAAAGATAAGTGTGAATTCATTAAGGGAAAAATACCTTCAACTTCTGTATTTATTGGACATTACTCATCTTTATTGGCAAAGGCAGCTTTTTTTTCTCCAAAATTGATTTTAGTCAATTTCCCAAAACATCAAATACCTGATTATTTAAAAATGATTGCATACAAAGAAATAAATTTTGACAATTCAGATTTAAAATCTCTCCTATCAAAATGTCTTAATGAAGAAATTGATAAAGATCTTCAAGAAGAAAATATTAATAAATTAAATTATTATTTTGAATCTTCTATTGAAAGTCCTTATTCCGAAGCATCTGATCGCATCCAAGATTTAGTCAGAAAAAATGCACGAGCATAATTTAATAGTTTTCGGTAGACATTCTGATTTACTAAATCTTGCTTTTAATATTAAGAGCGAGATTAGTTCATCCGATTACGATCTAAGAGCTAATATTTATTCTGATAGAGATGTAATAGACGGCGTGGATATAAAGAATTACGAGGCTAAAAATGTTTCGATTAATTTTTTGGTAAAAAAAATTATTTTTTCATCAAAAGAAACCTCTTTTCATTTTGTCTCTCCCTCAATAAAGGGCACATTTATTGCTTTACTTGCATTTTTATTTAGAAAAAAAATATTTTCAAACATCCATAGATTTGATTTTAAATCTTATGGGTTCTTTAAAAGAATTTTTCTTTTTTTTTATACTTTTTTATTTTTTTTAATATCAAAAAAAATATTCGTTCATGCTCGAGTAAACAGGTTTTTATTTTGGAAGAAAAAAATAGTTTTTGTGGAACTACCTTTCCATGTTTTTAAAATTAATAAAGAAGATTTTTCAATTGAGGGAAAATATATCTTATTTTTTGGAAGACTTGATACAAACAAAGGATTGGATCTTTTAGAAAAAATTGCAGATTTAATTCCTAACTTAAACTTTAAAATTTTTGGCGAGCTTGTTGACTCTTCATTAAAACCTTTATTAGAGAGGTTGGAAGCAAAAAAAAATATTTCAATTCATATGAAAAGGATAGATAACAAAGACATTCCATCGTTATTCAAAGACGCAATATTCACTATTCTGCCTTACTCAAATGGAACAGAAAGTGGAATCCCTTTTTTAAGTAGGTCCTTGTATACGCCGGTTTTAATTTCAGATATTGATGAATTAGCAAGATCAACAAAGGAATTAGATTTAGGAATAAGTATTTCTTCTCAAAATCCTATACAATGGAAAAAAAAGATTGTTGATACAAATTGGTTTGATCTAAGACTAAACATGATCAAATCTGGAAGTCCATCTTTAAATAAGAATCTTTACAAAGAAACCATTGCTTTAATTCTTGATGCTAATAACTCGAGCGCCTCATAGAGTTTCCTTTTTCGGTGGAGGATCCGACTTCCTTGACCATACACAACTAAAAAACAGTCATTCGAGCGTCTTTGGGATGGCTATAAATAAATATTCTTATGTAGCAGCAACTTTTCCTGAAATGACGGTTAAAGATAAATTCAGAATTAGTTATAGTAAAACTGATAATGCAAGTTCTCTAAAAGACTTAAAACATGAGTTAGCAAGAGAAGTCCTGAGTTATTTCAATTTTAATAGACAAATTCATATTTCATCTATGTCAGATGTTCCTGCAGAGAGTGGACTTGGAACGTCTTCAGCTTTCACTGTTTCTCTAGTCACTTTGATTTCAAAAAAGATAAAAAAAAATTTTTCAAAAAAAGAAATTGCTAAGGTTGCTTATGAAATTGAAAGAAATATTGTTGGATATGTCGGAGGAATACAGGATCATCTTTGGGCGTCTTTTGGAGGTGTAGGTTATATAAATTTAAAAAATAAAAATTATTACGTTAGTAAGACTAACGATAAAATGAAATATCAATTAAATAAAAATTCATTCATTTGTTATCTTGGTAAATCAAGAAATTCATCTGAGCTTCAAAAAAAGAACATTAAAAAATCTCGTGAAAAAGTTAAAAATATTACCAACTCTCGAAATAATTTAGCTATTCAATCAGATGAGTTTTATAAAAAGTCAAAAAATATGAGCAAACGAGAATTCTCAGAATATTTTGAATTTGAGTTAAAAAAATCTTGGCAATTAAAAAAAGATCAAATCATAATCAACAAAGATATAATCAAATTGTTAGACAAATTTCAAAAAGATGATTTGTCGTTTAAGCTTTGTGGAGCTGGAGGAACAGGTTTCACTTATTTTTATATAAGTTCGCAAAAAAAATTGAATAGGCTTAAAAAATATCTGCTTTCAAAAAACCTTCATTTAAATTCAATAAATTATCATGATAATGGAGTAGAGATTATATATAACGATGAGTAAAAATGTTTTTATTACTGGAGCTGCAGGAATGGTTGGCTCTCATTTGACAGATTTTCTTTTAAAAAAGGAACCATCTTGGAAATTATTTTTGTTTGTCAGATGGCAAGAAGACTTAAAGAATTTAGAACACTTGTTCAATAAAATAGAAAAATCTATAAATTTAAATCTCGTATATGGAGATTTAAGAGATAGAAATTCAATTTCTCAGACGTTTAAGGAAAATCAAATTGATTATGTCTTCCATTTAGGTGCACAATCTTACCCACAGACGTCATTTACAAATGAAATTGAGACCTATGATTCCAATATAATAGGTACCGAAAATTTATTAAGTTGTATTAGAGAGTATGCGATTTCTGCCAAAGTTCACAATTGCTCCTCCTCGGAAGTCTTTGGAAGAGTGCCAAAAGAAAAACTCCCAATAGATGAAGAGTGTACCTTTCATCCAGCGAGTCCTTATGCCGTTTCTAAGGTTGGTACAGACTTAATAGGAAGATTTTATGCTGAAGCTTATGATATGAGTGTTTTCACTACCAGAATGTTTACCCATACAGGTCCAAGAAGGGGAGATGTGTTTGCAGAATCAAGTTTCGCTAAACAAATAGCTCTAATTGAATCTGATTTAATACCTCCCGTCATAAAAGTAGGAAATTTAAATAGTCAACGAACCTGGTCAGATGTGCGTGACGCTGTCAGAGCTTATTATCTTTTATTAACTATTGAAAATATCCCAAAAGGCTCATACTTCAATATAGGAGGTAATACAGTAAAGACAATTGAAGAAATGCTTCTTTTTTTGATAAATCTATCTAGTAAGAAACATAAGATTTCTATTGAAGAAGACTCAAAAAGATTAAGACCAATAGATGCTGACCTCCAAATTCCAAATACTGAAAAATTTAGAGCTCTTACAGGCTGGAAACCTCAAATAACTTTTGAAGACACCATGAAAGATTTATTAAACTACTGGAGAGAGCAAGTTAAAAATAGAAATTTTCTTACAAGATGAAATATCCATTAGCCTCAATTTCTTGGGATCAAGAAGAATATAAAGCAGCAGAATTAGTTTTCAAGGAAGACCTTTTTACCATGGGTAAGCATACTCAAGAATTTGAAAAAAAATACGCTAATTGGGCTGAAGTAAATTTTGCAGTTTTCTGCAATAGCGGAAGTTCTGCTAATCTTTTGGCTTTAGCTGCATGCTTGAATGATCCAAGAAATGATCTTAAACCAGGAGATGAGGTAATTGTCCCTGCAGTAAGTTGGTCAACAACTTATTCACCAATCATGCAGCTAGGGCTAGTTCCAAAACTTGTGGATGTAAAATTAGAAGACTTTAATCTAGACTCTAAAAAAATTGAATCTTCAATAACTTCAAAAACAAGAGCAATTTTTGCTGTTAACCTCCTTGGATCAAGTTGTAATTATGATGAAATAAAAAAAATAATCTCTAAGTACAATCTAATTCTTTTAGAAGATAATTGTGAATCAATGGGGGCATCTTTTGGTTCAAAGAAGACAGGAACATTCGGTTCAATAAGTACTCAATCAACTTTTTTTAGTCATCATATCTCCACCATGGAAGGAGGTATTTGTTGTACAAATGATGAATTACTTTATGAAATTATGAAATCTTTAAGAGCTCATGGCTGGGTAAGAAATGTTGAAAATAAAAAACTCTTTTATAAATATTTTGAGAAGCCCGAAAACGATCTGGAAGAAAAATTTCATTTTGTGCTTCCAGGTTTTAATTTCAGACCAACGGAAGTTTCTGCTGCCATTGGAATAGAGCAAATAAAAAAAATAGATAGTTTCTTAGTCAACAGAAGAAAAAATGCAGCTTATTTTAAAGATAGGCTCGAAAATACAAATTACCCAATCTCACTTCAAAAAGAAACCGGATTATCATCTTGGTTCGGTTTTGGAATAATTGCAAATACGGAAAAAGATAAAGAAGAAATAATAAAAAAATTAATAAAAAATAAAATTGAAGTCAGACCTATAGTATCTGGAAATATGTCAAGACAACCTATGTTTTCTAATCTTAAATATGAGCCTACAGAGTTTACAAATTCAGAAATTATTCACAATAATGGATTTATGATCGGAAATCATCATTTTGATATTAAGGAAATGATAGATTTATTCTTCAGAGCTTTAGCTGACTAAATCTATGCTTAACATTGCCCTAATCGGTAAAAGCGGAGCAATTGGCAGCATAATCTATGATGGATTATCCAAAAGAAATGATGTAAGTGATCTGTTTGCACCAAAAAAAGATTTATTGAATTTTTTAAAAAAAGAATCATTTTTCAATATAGGGGATAAAGAGTTTGACATTATAATACTTTGCGTAGGTACCTACGGAGGCTTGAAAAAGTATATTAAAAAAAATAATAACTACGAAAAAAAATTTTATAGAAACCAAAAAAGCTTTGTTAAAAAATTTTTAAAAAAAGAGGGTCTTTTAATAAATATTTCCTCTGCAGTTCTTGAAAACAAAGATAATTTAAAACGTAAATCAAAATACTTTGCTTACTCAAATGAAAAAATGTCCCTTGAAAATATGCTTAATGAAATAAATAACATTTCTTGTACAAATTTAAGGCCTACAAACATTATTTCAAAATATGAAAACTTTAAAAGAAGTGAGCATGTTTTCTCATCTATCTTCAAAAATCTTCTTAAAAATCAAGACATTTGTAAGATATGGTCTAGCGATAAAGATTGGAGAGAGTTTACTGATGAGAATATTCTCAAAAACGTTTTAAAAGAAGTAATTGATGACTATAAGTTATGTAAAAAAATAAAAAAAAGAACTATTGCTTTTGGTAGAGGGAAAAAAACACTAATAAAAGATTTATCTTTTTTGATTAAGAAAAAATTAGATTTAACTACAACACAGTTAATTTTTGATCAGCCTTTTAGAGAAGGGCCTTTAAAAGATATAATAGGGTTGAAACAGGTTTCAAACACATTCCCAAACTTTAAAAATAATCAATTAAGTTTTGAGAAAGTTGTAGAAGACGTTGTGAAAAATTTTTTGAATAAACTTAATGAAAAAAAATAAAATAGACTTCAATTCTTATTTTGCAAAAATTTTTGAAGAATCCATTGAAACAAAGAAAAAGGCTTTGTCTTTATCATCTTTATCTGAATCTTTAAAAGAAGCATGCGATGTAATGATTGAATCAATAAATAATAAAAATAAAATTATTTTTGCAGGAAACGGCGGATCTGCTGCAGATGCACAGCATTTAGCTGCAGAATTAGTAAATAGATTTGAATTTGATAGAAATCCTCTTCCCTCTATATCTTTAACAACTGATACATCTGTCATTACTTCAATAAGTAATGATTATGGTTATAAATATATTTTTTCAAAACAACTTGAGTCAATTGGATCAGGAGGAGATGTATTTGTTGGAATTACAACTTCTGGAAACTCAGAAAATATTATTGAGGCCGTAAAGGCTGCTTATAAATATGAAATTAAAACTATTGTTTTATGTGGAAGCAATGTTGAGAATATCCCTGAAGAAACAGATCATATTATTTCTGTTCCTTCAAAAAAAACAGCTAGGATTCAAGAGACTCATATCCTGTTAGGACATATAATTTGCGGATACATAGAAAACTATTTTTTTATTAATTCTTAAACAATGTATCCAATCATTATTTTAGCTGGTGGACTAGGAACTAGAATAAGATCTTCTATTGGGAATATTCCAAAATGCCTTGCTCCGGTTGGAAAAAGTTTTTTTTTAGATAAACTTTTAAAACAACTCTCCGAATATGAAGTAAATGAGGTAATCCTGTCTTTAGGTTATAAATCTGAGATGGTGAAGTCAGCTGTAAAAAATCAAAAATACATAAAAAACTTATCCTTTTGTGAAGAAAAACAACCTCTCGGCACAGGAGGTGCAGTATATAACTGCATTAAAAATTTTAATCTAGAAAAAGTAACTGTAATGAATGGAGATACCTGGCTTGATGGAGATCTATCAATTTTTTTTAACAAAAAAATTAAGTCAAATAAAGATGTTCTAATGGGTGTTTGCGAGACAGATAAAGCAGATAGATTCGGCAATGTATCGATTAAAGCTAACAGAATTACCGAATTTAAAGAAAAAAATTGTTCTGGAAAAGGGACAATTAACGCAGGAATTTATAGTTTTGATAAAAATATTCTTGAAAAATTTCATCCCGAAAAACGGAGATTTTCCATTGAAAAGGAAATTTTTTTAAAATATACAAATCTATTAAAAATTATACCTATTCACTTAAATACAGGATTTATTGATATAGGTGTTCCAGAAGACTATTCTCAATATTTATCTAAAATTAATGGTCAAAAATAAATTTGCTTTCCTAGACAGAGACGGAGTAATAAATTTTGATTATGGTCATGTAGGAACTATCGATAATTTTCATTTAATCCCACACTCTATAAATGCAATGCAATCTCTTATGAAATTAGGTTACAAAATAATTGTAGTAACAAATCAGGCAGGAATTGCTAAAGGTTTTTATACCGAAGATGATTTTCATAAATTAATGAACTTCATGATCAATCGCTTAAAAAAATACTCAATAAAAATTTCAAAATACTATTATTGTCCACATCATCCAGATGCAAAATTAAAAAAATACAAAAAAAAATGCTCTTTTAGAAAACCAGAACCAGGAATGCTTTTGAAAGCAATGAATGATTTTGAAATAGATTTAGATCATTCTTTTTTAGCTGGAGACAAAATTACAGATATAATATCTGGAAAACGAGCCGGGATTAAAAACCTTTGCTATATAGGAAACGAAAGTAACTTATCAAACCTCTCTGGGAAAGAAAAAGTCTTTTGTCATAGATCATTAAATAGTTTTGTTGAAAATCTTTTAGAAAAATAATTTTTAAAAATATAAATTAAGCTCAGAGATATGGAAAGAATTTATATACTAGGAGGAGATGGATTTTTAGGTAAATCATTACAAAATATCTTTTCAAAAAAAAATCTCTCCTTCAAAGTAGGTGATATTTCCAACAAAATTAATTCTTCATCTTATTTAGATATTACAGATATAGATACTTTCAATAAACATGATGATTTTTCAACCATAATTAATCTTGCTGCGGAGCACAAAGACAATGTTAAGCCAATTTCAAAATATTTTGATGTAAATGTAAAGGGCGCAAAGAATGTCTGTAAATATGCCGAAGAAAAAAACATAAACAAAATAATTTTTGTTAGTTCTGTTGCTGTATATGGCTTTTCTAACTCGACTATTGGAGAGACTGGAGAAATAAATTATTTCAATGAATATGGCAGAACAAAATATTTAGCAGAAAAAGTTTATGAAGATTGGTATTTGAAAGATCAAGCCAAACGATGTCTCATAATTATAAGACCTACCGTTATTTTTGGAGAAGGTAATAGAGGTAATGTTTATAATTTAATGAAACAAATATCACAAAAAAAATTTTTAATGATAGGTAACGGGAAAAATATAAAATCAATAGCCTATGTCCATAATGTTTCTGAATTTATTCATTTCTCACTTAGTTTTGCATCTGGATTTAAGCTTTTTAATTACTCAGATCTACCTGACTATGATATGAATTCATTAGTGACAAAAATTCAAAAAACAATTAACAATAATATAAATATTACTTTCAGACTGCCTGTTTTTTTTGCAATATTAATTGGAAAGGCATTTGATTTTTTATCTTTTATTCTAAAAAAGGATTTTGCTATTAGCGAAATCAGAATAAAAAAGTTTATAAGTTCTTCACAATTCAAATCTAGAGCGTTTTCAGATGGTTTTGAACCAACTTATTCTCTGGATGATGCTCTAGAGAAAACAATTAAATCGGAATTCAATAATTGATCATTGCTTACTTTTTTTTTTAATAAACTAAAATTTTTCCTTAGTCCTAAAAAAGAAATTATTTGGGTAAATACGCATGATGCTTTAAAGACTATCTGTAATGATTTAAGAACTAAAAAGATTATTGCAATTGATACAGAATTTGATTGGAGAAATACTTATAAGCCAAAAATGAGTCTTGTCCAGATCGCTACAAAAGAAAAAATATTCCTCATAGACTGTTTAAAATTTTCAAACTTAAATGGCATAAAAAAGATTTTGGAAGACAATAAAGTGCTTTTAATATGTCATTCATGCAGAAGTGATTGTACAGTTCTATCTAATTCTTTAGGAATCAAGATGACTAACATTTTCGATGTTCAAATCGCAGATAAAGAGATTTATAAAGGCGATATAAGAAAATATGAAAAATTGGTCAAAGATTATATGAAAATTGATCTGTTTCAAACTGAAACTAATTCAAATTGGCTCCAAAGACCTTTATCTTCAAGTCAAGTGAAATATGCTTGTGAAGATGTTGACTTTTTAATAGATATTTACAAAATACAAAAAAAAATGTTATCTACAAATAATCTTTATAAAATTCTAGAATTATCCCAATCTGAGGCTAGCCTTGGAAATATGGATCTTAAAGAAATGAGGCTTGTGAAAAATAAGAAAAAACTCTCTAAAAAGGATATAAAAATTTTTCTTTGGAGAGAAGACTTAGCTTTAAGAAAAAATGTTCCGCCAAATTTTATTTTTGATGAAAAAAAAATTACTAAACTGAGTAAAGTTAGTTTAAATAATACTAATTTTAGGAGAGAAATTATGACAATATTAGGTGATTCAGATTTAACAAATAAATTTATATCTGAATTCTTATGACATTTTTTTGGATAATCTACATCTTGCTTTCATTGATAATTTCTATTTTATTTTCTAAATTTTTGTCAAAGAAGATTTACAAAATTCTCGTATTTAGCTTGTCATTTTCTCTTTTAACAGCAGTATGGTTTAAAGCTCCAGGAGAAAATTATTTTTCCCCAATTATCTCTATTTTTTTGTTAGAAAATACTATTCTGGATAGCAATGGCTTAATAAGAGTTTTAAGACCTTTAAGTGTATTTTTTGTATTTTTCTTAATAGTTTCAATACTTTTTTGGAGAAGGTTTCTTAAAAATTAACTATTTTTATTTCAGATTTATTTAGATTAATTAGACCTATTTGATTTTTACCCTTCATAAAACCTGCACACTCTCCTGGATTAAATATTATGCATTCGTTAACTCTATCTAGCCTGTATCTATGAGTGTGTCCATGAATGATGTAATCACATTTAGATATCATTTCTTCATCTATTAGGTCTGGATGATGCAGTATAGAAAATGTTTTATTTTTAATTTTTTTAAAATAAGGCTCTTCAAAAATTTTACAGTTAAAGCTTTTTGAAGCATTTATTAAACTTTGTTTCTCTCCGATATCATTATTTCCTAATATTGCAATTAGGGGACATTTAAGATCCTTGAAAACAAGTAATGATTTAGCTAAAGAGATATCTCCTGTATGAAAAACAAGATCTGTAGTATTTTCATTGAAAATACTACAGATATTTTTTATATTCTTGAGATTATTATGCGTATCTCCTGTTACGCCAATAATCACTTACTTATACTTTCTCTAAAATATGTATTCCGCAAGCTGTTCCAAGACCAATTACGTGAGTCATTCCTAGTTTTGCTCCTTCAACTTGCCTTTGTCCAGCTTCACCTCTTAGATGAGTGCAGACTTCGTAAATATTGGCTATTCCAGTTGCCCCTAAAGGATGTCCTTTTGAAAGAAGTCCTCCTGAAACATTTACAGGAACTTTTCCACCTAATTCAACATGACCTTCATCTATCATTTTTCCTGCATCACCATCTTTACAAAGACCTAAGTTTTCATAATGAAGCATCTCAGCTGTTGCAAAACAATCATGAAGTTCTACCAGGTTTATGTCCTCTGGCCCTACACCAGCCATTTCATAAGCTTGTTCAGCAGCCAACCTAGTACATGCATTGACATCAGGCATGACCAAATCTCTGTCTGTATATGGATCACTTGCAAGTGCAGAAGCTTTAACTCTTACAGCACGCCCCATACCTAATTCTTTTGCTTTCTTTTCTGAAACAAGGACTGCAGCAGCAGAACCATCAACATTTACAGAACACATAAGTTTTGTATTTGGG
>MDSZ01063757.1_pt1 | contig 12894 bp, 11 predicted proteins | sample 811201 | NCBI WGS metagenome assembly MDSZ01 (sample SAMN05326647, study PRJNA326480) | marine metagenome | isolation source: seawater | place: Indian Ocean: North | collected 2010
AAGTTATTTTTCGTTAAAGCGTGTACGACAATTTCTTTATTAACCTAGCCGTCCACACTTCTCTTCTTAAATTTACAATTTAAAAAAGCTAAGATTTTACTTTAAAATCTATACACCTCTGGTTGCTATAAAATATTATTCAGTAGAGATGAGCGCTGGTTTTATTACAATTCAGTTATAAGTCAAGGCGTATATTGGTTAAAATAACAAGGAAATTAAGGCTTTTTTGACCATCAAACATTGCAAACTAGGGATATTTTTTGTAAAAAACAACCATGACGATAATCTACAATTTTAATCAATTTTTAAAAAAAATAAGATTTAGCGGATCATACTTTAAGTCTCATAAAGATAAATCTCCGTCAATAAACACAATAATACTGTTTTTTTTTGTAATTTTTTTTTCATTAATATTTTTAGTCACAACAAAAATAATAGCAAATAGAAATATTTCAAATTTAGATAATTTAACAAAAATTTATAAATCTTCAGAATTTAAAGGTTTGTCAAATTTTTTTTTTAATAAAATAAGAAGTCCTTACCAAGACTCTAACTATACTATTAAAAGTAATGATACTATTGAGAAAATTCTCAAAAAATTTTTTATAAGTAAAAATGACATAAAAAAAATATCATTGGAACTTAATCAGAGGAAACTAACAAATATCTATACCGGGAGAGAACTTAAATTAGTTTATAAAAAATTAGAAAACGGAACTAATACATTGGTACATTTGCTCTATCCAATTAGCAACACAAATAGTGTTGAAGTTAGAAAAGCTAAAGAGAAATTTATTGTTAAAGAAAATATTTTAAAACTTTATAAAAAAGAGGTGGTAACTAAAAGTGAAATTACAAATAATTTATATAGTTCAGCTGTTAAAGTGGGAATTGAACCAAATATAATTGTAGAATTTGCTAGAATTTTTGGGTTTGAAGTTGACTTTCAAAGAGATATTAGAAAAGGGGATTGGTTTGAAATTTTATATGAAAAGTTTGAAGATGATAATAATAAAGTAAGAGATACTGGAAAAATTATTTACGCATCAATGTTTGTGAATGGAGAGGAAATAAATCTTTATAATTTTAAGTCTAAAAAAGAAGAAGATTATTTCGATATTAAAGGGCAAAGCATTACAAAGTCACTTATGAAAACACCTATCAATGGAGCTAGACTTTCTTCATCATTCGGCATGAGAAAGCATCCTATCTTAGGTTATAACAAAATGCATAGGGGAACCGATTTTGCAGCTCCTAGCGGAACTCCGATTATGGCATCAGGGTCTGGGACAATAACAAGAGCAAGATGGTGTGGTGGTGGAGGAAATTGTGTTAAAATTAAACACAACTCTACTTATGAAACAATTTATGCTCATATGAAATCTTTTGCAAAAGGAATTAAAGAGGGGAAAAAAGTTAAGCAAGGACAAATAATTGGATATGTGGGCTCGACAGGTTTATCAACAGGGCCTCATCTACACTATGAAGTTTTAGTGAATGGAAGAAAAGTGAATTCACAAAAACTTAAATTACCTTCTGGTAAAAAGTTAAAAGGTGAAGCTAGAAAAGACTTTGAGCTTAAAAGAATTAAAATAGATCTTAAACTTTCAGAATTAAGATAATCTTAAAAAAATTAAAGTTCGACTTTTGTTTGTTTTTGAGACTCTTCTAGCACTATTTGCTTTTCTGAAGTTTTTGGTTTGTCTGATGATAATTCTTTTCTTTCAGTTAACTCATTCAATCTTCGTAAATAGTGGTCAGCATGCTGGAGATAGTTTTGAGCTAATACTGGATCTCCATTACTTTGTGCATCTTTAGCAAGTTGTTGAAATTTTTGCATAGTTTTTTCAACTGTATGAAAATTATTCATTGATCCATTTCTATTAAAGCTAATATTGCCATTATTTATTAACCCGCCTGAAGAATTTGAATTAATTGAATTATTCCTTCTTCTAAAATTATTTTTTTGAGATCTAGACCTAAAACCTCTTCTTCTATTATTGATGTTCATATTACCTAATTAGTTTTCTCGCTATTATGCATCTTATATTATCTTTATAATCTTTGATTTTATGCTCAATTCTAAAATTATTCTTAAATAATAATTCTGAAACTTTAATTAATTGCTTTTTTCCTATTTCAAGGGCTAGTATTCCATTTACTTTTAAGATTTCTTTAGATTTGTAAATAACTTTTCTAATAAGGTCAAGCCCATCATTTCCTCCATCCAAGGCTATTCTAGGTTCAAATCTCCTGATATCGTCAGGCAGATTCTTGATATCTCTTCTTATTATGTAAGGTGGATTTGAGACTATTAAATCGTGTTTAAATTTTAGATACTTAGATACAGATAAGTTAAAGTATTTTACTTTCGAGCTGACACTAAACTTAAAGGAATTTTTTTGGGCAACAGTTAATGCTTTTTTAGAAATATCAATGCCAACTCCTTTTGCTTTACTTAGTTCACTTAATAAGCTTATAATTATACACCCGGTACCCGTCCCAATATCTAAAATTGAAATATTTTGTTTCTTTATTATCTTTATGAGCTTTTCAACCATCAATTCTGTCTCTGGTCTTGGAATTAGAGTATCGCTTGTCACAGAAAATGTTTTGCTCCAAAATTCTTTTTTATTAGTGATATATGAAATTGGTTCATAGTTTAATCTTCTGTTTATTAAGCTACGGTATTTTATTATTTCTGTTGAGTGAATTTTTTTAATTGGGTCTCTAATAAGTAAATGCCTGTCTTTTTTTAAAACATTTGAAAGCAAAATTTCTGAGTCTAAGTTAAATGACGGTATATTGTTTTTTTTTAATTCATTTGACCCTATGATTAATAATTGTTGTACGTTCATAATTAATTAAGGCTTTCAAGTTTTAAATTTTGCTCTTTTAATCTTAATTGTTGATTTATTTCCTCGTGAATTTCGCCGTTAAGAAACTCATTCAATTTATGTAAAGTAAAATTAATTCTATGGTCTGTCACCCTACCTTGTGGGAAATTATAAGTTCTAATTCTTTCTGATCTATCCCCAGTCCCTATCTGGTTTCTTCTATTACTTGACCTCTCTTGATCTTTTTTTCTTTTTTCAGCCTCATAAACACGAGACCTTAGAATTTTTAATGCTTTAGATTTATTTTTATGTTGAGATTTCTCATCTTGCTGACTAACGACAACTCCACTGGGTAAATGTGTAATCCTTACTGCACTATCTGTAGTATTAACCGACTGTCCTCCTGGCCCTCCAGCTCTAAAAACATCAATTCTTAAATCTGAATCTTTGATCTGAATATCTACTTCTTCAACCTCTGGTAATACTGCTACCGTTGCTGCCGATGTATGGACTCTACCTTGTGTTTCAGTTTGTGGTATTCTTTGCACACGATGCACACCAGACTCGTATTTTAAATAAGAATAAATATTATTTCCATTTACTGAAAAGATCACCTCTTTAAACCCACCAGCATCGCTTTTTGAAATGCTAATTATTTCTAACTTCCATTTTTTTTTAGAACAGACTTTTTCATACATCTTAAATAAGTCAGCACAAAATAATGAGGCTTCTAAACCACCTGTGCCTGCTCTTATCTCAACAATAGCGTTTTTGTCATCGTCTTTATCTTTTGGTAAAAGAAATATTTTTAGATCACTTTCATATTTTTTTTTTTTAATATTAATATCATCTAAATCTTTTTGAGCCATATCGATGATATCTGTTTCATTCGATTTATCTTGTAAAATTAGCTCAAGATCCTTTTTTTCATTATCAAAATTCAAATATTCTTTTGCTTTCAAAATAATGTTGCCTAAATTTGAATATTCTTTAGATTTTTTGGCAAGCTCCTTTGGATTAATACTTCCTGATGACAATTCTTTCTCTAGATTATTATATTTTGTAATTATGTCCTTAATTTTTTTTAATGGTAACATAATTTAATTTTTTTCTTGTAGTTTTTCCTCAACTAGCTTGACTATTTTATCTATAATTTTGTCACTTGGTACTTTCGTGTGTGGTACTCCAGACAGATAAAGTAAATTACTATCTTGTCCTCCTCCAGTTAAACCAATTTCTGTTTGTGCTGCCTCTCCCGGTCCATTAACCACACATCCAATAATCGATAAATCTATAGGCTTTTTAATGTGTGCTAATTTTTTCTCCAATTCTTTTACTGTCTCAATAACTGGAAATGCTTGACGTGCGCAAGAGGGGCAAGAAATTATATTTACTCCCCTAGATCTAATTCCTAAAGATTTTAGAATTTCAAATCCAGCTTTAACCTCATCTATTGGATCTGATGATAGCGAGACTCTAATCGTATCTCCTATTCCTTGCATTAAAAGTTGACCAATACCTATTGAAGATTTAATACTACCCGTAAATAAACTCCCTGCTTCAGTAACTCCAAGATGTAAAGGATATTTACATAGCTCTGAGAGTTTTTTGTAAGCTTTAACAGTTAAAAAAATATCAGACGATTTTACACTTACCTTAAAATTAAAAAAATCATTATCCTCAAGTAATTTTATATTGTATAGTGCACTTTCTACAAGTGCTTCAGGACATGGTTCTTTGTATTTGTCTAAGAGATTTTTCTCAAGAGATCCAGCGTTTACACCTATTCTAATTGAACAATTATTATCTTTTGCTGCTTTTATGACCTCAATTATTCTTGTTCGGTTACCAATATTTCCAGGGTTAATTCTTAGACAACTAGCTCCCATTTGAGCAGCCTCTATAGCCCTTTTATAATGGAAATGTATATCAGCAACAATTGGTGCATCAACACCTTTGACTATCTCTTTTAATGCCTTAGTAGATTCAGTATCTGGACAGGAGACTCTAACAATATCTGCTCCTGCTTCCTCCAAAGCTTTTATTTGAAGAATTGTCTTTTTAGTATCGGTTGTCAGAGTATTTGTCATTGACTGAACACTAATTGGAGAGTTGCCCCCTACTTTAATATTGCCAACTTTTATTTCTTTAGTTTTTCTTCTATTAATCACTCTATGGGGTCTTATTTGCATTTTAATCTAATTCAAAAACTGTATGTAGTTTTTTGACAGCTTTCAATATATCCTTCTCTTCAATTATTACTGATAATTTTATTTCTGAAGTAGATATTGCAAGAATATTTACTACTTCATCCGCAAGGGCTCTAAACATTTTATAAGTTACACCTGGTGTGGCAACCATTCCTGCTCCTACTATTGATACTTTAGCAACTTTATCATTACAAGTAATTTTTTTGTAATTAATTTTTTTATTGTTTTGAAGAACATCTTTGGTTTTTTTAAGGTCTTCTCTTTTAATTGTAAAAGAAATATCTGTTTTTTTTTGATCTGAAGAAATATTTTGAATAACCATATCAACATTAACTTGGACTTTATTTAATGGTTCGAATATATCTGCAGCTACACCAGGTTTGTCTTCAACACCAATGAGCGTTATTTTTGCATCATCTTTTGAATAGGCTACACCAGTTACACTTTTTGTATAGTCAATGCTTTCTTGGCCAAATATTTTTGTTCCTTCCCTATTAGTAAATGTTGATTTAACTTCTAAAGGTATATTATAAATCATAGCTGTCTGAACAGCAGAGGACTGCATCACTTTAGCTCCTAATGAAGATAATTCTAACATTTCATCATATGAAATTTTATCTATTTTTTTTGCAACTGGGATTTTATTTGGATCTGTAGAGAAGACACCGTCTACATCAGTATAAATCTCACAAAAATCTGTATTAAATATTTTTGCTATTGCTACTGCGGATGCATCAGAGCCACCTCTTCCTATTGTGGTAACATCACCATATTTTGAAATTCCTTGAAAACCAGGGATAATTGCTACGCCTTTATTTTTTAAATAATGATTTATTTTTTCAACATGGATGTTAATTATTCTTGCATTTGTATTATCACCCTCAGTCAAAATAGGTATTTGCCAATTCAAAAACGACTTTGCTTCAATATCTAAATTTATTAAAGCTCCGGCTAATAGAGAACAAGAAACTTGTTCTCCGGATGATAAAAGAACATCTAGCTCTCGTTTGTTGAACTTTTCAGAAATTTCTCTGGAAAGTTTCATCAGTTCATTAGTTTTACCTGACATAGCTGAAACCACTACTATAATTTCATTTCCTATATCAGACTCTTTTTTAATAATCTTTGCAACATGTTGAATTCTATCTATTGACCCAACTGATGTACCACCAAATTTTAATACTTTTTTAACCATTTGTAGAGTTTTATATTATAAAAAAAGATTATAATGTAATTAAAAAAAAATTATAAAATGACTACTATAAATAAAGAGGAAATTCAAAAGTTTTCAAATTTGGCAGATGAGTGGTGGGATGTTAAGGGCAAATTTAAACCTTTACATTTATTTAATCCAATTAGAATAGAGTATATCACTGAAATGATTTCAAAACATTTTGATATTCCTAATAATAAAGCTATGCCCCTTAATGGACTTAAAATTTTAGATATTGGTTGCGGTGGCGGACTCATAAGCGAACCCATGGCTAGACTAGGTGCAGAAGTTACTGGTATAGATGCTTCAGAAAAAAATATAATGGTAGCTAAACTTCATAGTAAAAAAAGTAAACTAAACATTAATTATAAAGTAAATTCACCCGAACAACTAAAAATTACAAATGCGTATGACATAATCTTAAATCTTGAGATTGTGGAGCACGTTGAAAATCTAAATTTATATATTAATTCATGTGGAAAATTATTAAAAAAAAATGGTTTAATGTTTACAGCCACATTAAATAAAACTTTAACATCATATATCAAAGCAATTATTGGCGCCGAATATATTTTAAGATGGCTACCAATAGGTACTCATGACTGGAATAAATTTTTAAAACCAGAGGATTTGGAGAAAAAATTATCATATGAAAGATTTTCTACTGTAGATATAAAGGGACTTGTGTTTAATCCAATTTTAAATAAGTGGAGCCAATCAAACAATTTATCAGTTAATTATATTGTTTGTAGTACCAAAATTTAATTATCTTTATTAACCCATGGTACTGACAAAAAACTTATACCCTCTTCGGCTAATTCTTGTCTCTCCTTAGCAGTAGTGGTGCCATAAATAGTTTTATTATTCTTATTATCGTAGTAAATCTCTCTTACTTTTTTGCTAAAATTTTTTCCAACGTACTCAAAATTATTTTCAATGTATTTCCTTATTTGAAGTAATTTTTTTTTGTCCTGTTTTAAAGTTTCAAATTTTATACCTCTTCCTTCCTTTGTCTTTTTTGGATATTTAATCATTGGGGACATAATAGATTTATCAATTTTTTTTGAATCACAATATATACATTCTAGCAAATTTTTCTTTTTTAATTTTTCAAATTCGCTAGAGGTAGCAAACCAACTTTCAAATTCATGGTTATTTTTACAGTTTAATTTATATTTAATCATTTTAGTTTCTGTAATCTGCATTTATATCTATATAATCATGGGTGAAATCACAAGTAAAACATTTGAAAGCATCATTTCCTAACTTCAAATTTATCTCAATCTCTATCGCATCCCATTGCATGTACTCTTTTAGTTTTTTTTCATCATAGCTTTCTGAAATTCTACCGTTTTCAGCCACTAGAAAATTTCCAATTTTAATTTTAAGTTTTTTAGTATCTATAAACTCACCAGATTTTCCTATTCCCATAACAATCCTTCCCCAGTTAGGATCTTCCCCAGCAACAGCAGTTTTTATCAAAGGAGAATTAGCAATAGAAAAAGCAACATTTTTTGCACTTCCTAACGACTTTGCATTAATGACGTTTATTGTTATAAATTTTTTTGCACCTTCACCATCTACTATTATTTGTTTCGATAAGTTTAAACATAATTTTTTCAAGGCTAATTCAAACTTTTGAATAATTTTATCACTCAAACTTAAATTATGTCCAACTTTAAGTGTTCTTGTTGAAAAAATTGAAACCATGTCATTTGTCGATTGATCGTTGTCAACTGTAATTGCATTAAAGGAATTTGATACAGCTCTTTTTAAAAGCGTCTTCAATAAATTTGAATTTATATCTATATTTGTGAATATAAATGAGAGCATGGTAGCAAGATTTGGAGCAATCATTCCAGACCCTTTTGCAATTCCGCAAATTCTAATAAGCTCATCTCCTATAATTATTTCCTCGTAAGCTACTTTTGGTTTTGTATCTGTTGTCATAATGGCTGAGGCCATTTTTATCCAATACATCTTGTTATGATCTTTTCTTAGTTTTTCAACTAAATCTTGGAGTCTTTCTTTTATTTTTTCTGTTGGAAATTCTTCGCCAATTACACCAGTAGATGCAAAAATAAGATCTTTGATTTTGACAGTTTCATTTGTTCCTAATTTTGTTTTTGACTCTTTAATTGTTAAAATTCTCGACAAATTCCTTGCTAAAATATCAATGCCTTCTTTACCCTGCTTTCCGGTAAATGTATTTGCATTTTTAGTGTTGACTAATAACCCCTTTATAATTTTCTTATGAGAATTATCATTCCAAGGTATAAATTCAGATTTTATACTATTTGTTGTGGTTAAAGTGGCATAATTTGCACCCTTGCTAAAATAAAATAATGCTAAATCATCTCTACCATCACCATATAAATCTGCGGAAATAGATGACATTTCTAAACCATCTATTTGTTTTAAATTCTGAAACTCTCCCATTTTTGATAGTCTAGTTTTATCTTTTAGAAAATTTTTGATGTTTATTGTCATAAATACTATTTAATTTAATTAATAAATACATATATAGAAGTATAATGAATTTATTTACAAAGACCTTTAGTAAAATATTTAAAAGCTCTAATCAACAAGAATTAGATAGAATTCAAAAATTCATTGTAGCTATTAATGATAAAGAAAGCTCAGTTAAGTCTTTGACTGAAAGTGATTTTAAAGAAAAGACGGCTCAATTTAAAAAAAGGGCTCAAAATGGTTCATTTAATTTAGACGAATTAATACCTGAAACTTTTGCTTTGGTAAGAGAAGCAGCTAGAAGAACTTTAAATGAACGGCATTACGATGTTCAGTTAGCTGGAGGTATTATTCTTCATAATGGTAAAATAGCTGAAATGAAAACTGGAGAGGGAAAAACACTTGTATCAACTTTACCGGCATATTTAAATTCACTCCAAGGAAAAGGAGTTCATATTGTTACAGTGAATGATTATTTAGCAAAAAGGGACTCGGCTTGGATGGGTAAAGTTTTTGATTACTTGGGAGTTACTACCGGATGTATCACCAATAATCTAGAAGATTATGAAAGAAAAAAAAATTATTCTTATGATATTACATATGCTACGAATAATGAGCTTGGTTTTGACTATTTAAGAGATAATATGAAGTACGATCTCGAAGAGATGGTTCAAAGTAACCATAACTTTTGCATAGTTGATGAGGTAGATAGTATTTTAATTGATGAGTCGAGGACTCCACTAATTATTTCTGGAAAACTTGAGGACAAAACAAATCTTTACAATATCTCTAATGAATTCATAAAGGTTTTGCAAAAAAATGAATATGAATTAGATGAAAAAAATAAAAATGTAATCCTTAAGGATAACGGAGTAGATAAAATTGAAAAATTAGCTCTTAGAAAAAATATTTTGAAAAATAATAATTTTTATGATCCTGAAAATTTAGATCTTGTTCACCATATTAATCAAGCACTAAAAGCTAATTTAATTTTCAAAAAAGATGCTGATTATATTGTAAAAAATAGAAAAGTTCAGATCATTGATGAATTTACTGGAAGAGTATTGGAAGGAAGAAGATTTTCTGATGGTTTGCATCAGGCCATTGAGGCTAAAGAGAATGTTGAAATTCAGGAAGAAAATCAAACCTTAGCATCGGTAACTTATCAAAATTATTTCCGTCTTTATCAAAAATTAGCTGGTATGACTGGAACAGCTATGACGGAGTCTGAAGAGTTTTATGATATTTACAAATTAAATGTTGTTTCAATTCCAACAAATAAAAAAATGCTGAGAAAAGATTTTAATGATCAGATTTTTAGAACAGAGAAAGAAAAATATAATGCAATAACAAAAAAAATTATTGATTGTAATAATAAGGGTCAACCAGTGTTAGTTGGGACGACAAGCATAGAAAAATCTGAAAAAATTTCAAATTTATTAAAAGAGAGCAAAATCATACATAATGTACTTAATGCAAAACAACATGAGAAAGAAGCAAAAATTATTGCCGAAGCTGGAAAAACTAAAGCCGTTACTATAGCAACTAATATGGCAGGTCGGGGAACTGATATAAAATTAGGAGGCAACAAAGATTTTATTGAAGATGGCATGAATCGAGATCTACAGGAATTTAAAGATGATGAATTAAGGGTGAAAGAATTAGGGGGTCTTTACATAATTGGAACCGAGAGACATGAAAGTAGAAGGATAGATAATCAATTAAGGGGAAGAGCAGGGAGACAGGGAGATCCTGGATCAACAATATTTTTTATCAGTTTACAAGACGAATTAATGAGAATTTTTGGCGGTGACTCGATTGATGGTATGTTAAAAAAGATAGGTCTAAAAGACAATGAGTCAATTGATCACCCATGGATTAATAAAGCAATGGAAAGAGCTCAAAAAAAAGTTGAAACAAGAAATTTTGATATTCGTAAAACATTAATAAAATTTGATGACGTAATGAATGATCAGAGACAGGTAATTTTTTCTCAAAGGTTAAAAATACTAAAAGAAAACAATATAAGTATTATCATAAAAGATTTTTTTGATGAGGTGCTCAAAGATTTACAAATATCAAGATCTAACTATCAAAAATCAAATGATGAAAAATATATCACAGATTTAAAAAATATTACTGGGAATGTTTTGAATGATTCAGAATTGATAAAATTTATGTCACAGGATAGTGCTAATTTTTTTAAAAATATGATGGAAGTTTTTGAAAAGAAAAAGAAATCAAGAATAGAGATTTTGGGTGAAGATCAAAATAAAAACCTAGAGAAAAAAATATTTCTTCAAATTATAGATTTTTCTTGGAGATCACATCTTCAATATCTTGAACAATTAAGACAGGTAATAGGCCTCAGGCAATACGGACAAAAAGATCCACTGTCAGAATTCAAAAAAGAGGCTTTTTCTTTATTTGAGCAGTTATTAAATAAAATAAAAACTGATGTAATTAGAATATTATTTAATCTCAACATTGTAGTTTCATCAAATGAAGAAAATAAAGAGATAAGTAAAAAGACTCGGGAACATCCTGAATTCAAAAAAGTTGGTAGAAATGAGAAGTGCCCTTGTGGTTCAGGAAAAAAATATAAACATTGCCACGGTAATATATAAATTAAATACTTTTAAAAGCTCTTAATGCTTTTTTTCTAGCTTCTTCATGTATTACTATTGGTGATGGGTAATCTTTGTCTATTTTCAAAATACTTTCGTCTTTTAGTTCCCATGGTTTGTGAATAAATTTTTTAGGTACATTTTTTAACTCTGGTAGCCATCTTTTTATATAATAACCATCTTTATCAAATTTTTCTCCTTGTAAGATTGGATTAAAGATCCTGAAATAAGGAGCAGCATCTGCTCCACATCCAGCTACCCATTGCCAACCAGAAACATTATTCGCTTCATTATAATCCAGTAAGCAATTTTTGAAATATTTTTCACCCTCTCTCCAGTCAACAAGTAAATGCTTAACTAGAAAAGACCCTACTATCATTCTTACTCTGTTGTGCATCCAACCTGTAGAATATAATTCTCTCATTCCAGCATCAACTATAGGGTAACCTGTAACTCCCTTTTTCCACGAATCTAAAAATTTAGGATTTTTTTCCCATGGAAATTTATCAAACTTTGTTGAATAATTTCCTTTTAACATATGTGGAAAATTATTTATTAGTGAATGATTAAATTCTCTCCATCCAATTTCTGACAAAAATTTATTAGCTCCTTTATTTTTCAGTTTAATACATTGTTCCCATATAGTTTCAACATGAATTTGCCCATGTTTTATATATGGAGATAATTTCGAAGTACCAATAAGACTTGGAAAATTCCTAGCATCAGAATATTTTTCTAGTCTGCTTGCTATAAAAATTCTCAATTCCTTTTCGGCATTTTCCTCACTAGGTATCCAATAATCTTCAAATTGCTTAAACCATTTATGTTTAGGAAATATTTCTTTTTCACTTATTGTGTTTTTGAAAAAAGAAGTTTCTTTCAAACATTTAGTAATTTTTTTTTCTTTAGAGGGAATTTTATCTAAATAAAATTTCTCGGCATTTCTCCAGAATGGTGTAAAAACTTTAAAAGGATTTCCATCATTTTTTTTTATTTCATTATGCTCATTTAATATATTTCCTTTTGAAATTTTGAATTTAATATTATTAATATTCAAGTTTTTAGACAGGAATTCATCAAGCTTAAGATAATTTGGCTCATATGTTCTATTCCAATAAAGAGAGAAATTTTTCTTTTTAAAAAGATTTTCAAAAAAAGACCTATAACTATCAGTTGAAATTATCTGAAGTTTAATATTTAGCTTAGATAACCTTAATTTAAATTCATTTAAAGATTTGCTTATCCACCATTTTTGGGCCTCTTGATATTTAAATTTTTTTTTTTTATATAAAAAAAAAGCCACAACTTGATTATGATTTTGTGTTGCTTCTATTAAAGCATTATTTTTTTTAAATCTAAAATCATCTTTAAGCCAAACAAGTCCAAAATTATTTTTCATTATAAAGAATTATCAAATTTATCTGAAAAATACGATGAGTATTAATTGCTTGATGGTGGCCTTGGTAAGAATCGCACTTACGACACATACCTTTTCAGGGTACTGCTCTACTACTGAGCTACAAGGCCTAAAATCTAAA
>MDSZ01068031.1_pt1 | contig 12894 bp, 13 predicted proteins | sample 811201 | NCBI WGS metagenome assembly MDSZ01 (sample SAMN05326647, study PRJNA326480) | marine metagenome | isolation source: seawater | place: Indian Ocean: North | collected 2010
ATAGATATTAATCAGTAAAATTGATTTGAATATATTATTATACTGTATTATATAAAATCAATGTATCTTGAAAAACAAAATGCTCATAATCGTGATAAAGACATCACTTTTGATGAAGGTCCACATATCTATACTGTTAGGGGAGATAGTTCATTTACATCCGTAACTACTTGGGTTCACAGTCATTTCTCCCATTTTGATTCTGAAGAAGCAATTAAGAAAATATTGAATGGAAATAAAATTCACGACCCTTCATACAAATATTACAATATGAATCGAGAACAAATATTACAGCAATGGGAAAAGAAACGTATAGCGTCCAGCACAGCAGGAACTAAAATGCATTATGATATTGAATGCTTTTATAATAAAATGGATGTGAAAAATGATTCTATAGAATACCAATATTTCCAACAATTTGTAAAGGACTTTCCAGAACTCAAAGCATATCGCACAGAGTGGATGGTATACTACGAAGAATTGAAATTGTCTGGTTCCATTGATATGGTATTTGAACTACCAGATGGAAGTCTTCAGATTTATGACTGGAAACGTTGTGAAGAAATTGTTCACGAACCATATTACCCGAAATTTGCTATTACTGATTGTATCAAACATTTACCGGATTCCAATTTTTGGCATTATTCTATGCAACTCAATATTTATAGAGGTATTTTAGAACGTAAATACAATAAAAAAATTAGCGGATTATACTTGGTCTGTTTACATCCTAACAATATGAACAAATCTTATGATCGTATCGAAGTCCCATTCTTAGACAAAGAAATAGAAGATTTATTCGCATATAGAACAAGTCAAATCAGTAAAAATTAGTATAAAAATATCTTTTGTAAATTTACATATTAAATATAATGTTTTCCTGTATTTTTTCTTGTTTTAAACCTACCATTGTTATTGAAAAGCCTCCGAATCTTACTGATATCTTCATATCTCAACAAAAAGAAAAATTTAAAAATCTACAACGTGAACAATTGAATAGTAATATTGAACCAGAATTCTATGATGCCGAAAAATATAATAATATTATTACAGAAGCAGATAATGTCTTGGAAACGCAGTGGAGAACACGTATAATGTCCAAAAATACTCCTCGTGGACCTATTTATATGCATTATGATGCATATAAACAAGGTTTTGCTTATTATTGTTCTGAAAATTTATCTTATCGTCTTGTTAACAGTATTGCAATTGATTATGTCAAAACATATCACTGTTACGATTTTTTTGTGGATGAGAATTATTTTGATGATGAATATAATCACCCACTGTTAGAAGTTCATACTCCAAAACCAAAAACTGTGAACGACCCTTCCAATAATAAGATACCTAATGTGAAACAAGGTCCATTCATACAACGCAAACGAAATCAATCGAAAGAATTAAAAAAAGACTCAGATGATGTCAGTAAAAACAATAATGCAACTGATAAAGAACAATCTGAAAAGCCACAAAAGCCAAAACATCAAAATAAATTTATTTATTTGGGTCATCCACGTAATATAAATTTTATAAAAAAACCAAAAACAAAGATAAATACATTTGAAAGTCCTTTAATGAATTCAATGAAGCAATTAAGTTGGGCCGAATATAAAAAGCAGCAGAATACATAAATTACAATAATGACTTTTTCCAGTCTATAAAACCATTGCTTTTCTTTAGATGAAATGTATTACCCAAATGTGATTTGGCAATTTCATAAGCTTGTTTTTCTTTTTCATCTAATGTTTTCAAATATTCTATTTCCTCATCATCCAAATCGTCTTCATCTCCTTCGTATTCTATTTCCTCTTCATCACAAGCATCCTGACAAATATATTGTCCAGTTCCCTTCATTTGAACAATTCCACACGTTTTTTTACATAACTCGCAACTTGCATTTCTATTATTTGGACTTTCTTCAATAAATAATATGTCATTCAATCCATCATCTGCAAAGTATCCGTCACAAATTTGACAGCTATTTTCGTGTTCGTCGTCTTCGTTTGCAACACAATCTGTGTTTTTACATAACTGTTTATTTGTATTTGTCATTATTTGTAATATATATATATATCATTATTTTACAAATATTATTTCAATTTTTTATGAAATTATATAGAACTTCCAAAAGGGGTATTTGATGTTGTTGACGGGACAAAGAATACATCATTATCAATACATTTTCCTTTCAAAATATTTATGAATTTGCTTTGTGGTATTGATGTAAATGTACTTTCATCTTGTGTAATTGTGCAGGTTTCTTTCTTATCTTTTATAAATAAATCGTTGTTACATGAAGAGGCTGGATTTGAAACAGGTGTACAAGTTTTTTCTGCTTGAATGGTATTTCTTTTCTTAAAATTAGTGTAATCTCCTGATGTATTTGTATTTTGGGCACTATCCGGTTTCACACTCGTATGTGGTGCTGGTCTCCATAAATATTTATATTGTGTTCTCAGTTGTCCTCTTGTATTCATTGAGCTCTTTTTTACTACATTACTATCGTTTGTACATATACAAGGATCCATAGAACGTCCAAATAAACTTTGACCCACGTATCCTTGAATACGACGTGTTCCATTTAATGAAAATACTCCAGTATTTGTACTTACGTTATTGTATTTTGCTGATGTTTTCTTTTTTAAGGTTGCTAATGACATTATATAGTACAAGTATATTTTAATTGTTTCTCTATATATAAAATTTATCTTGTACATAAATATCTGGGTCGATTTCTACTTTTGGCCATTTGTTATATACAATACCATAATCGTCCATTGGTGCTTTAAGAGATATATTTTCATCCATTTCATAATCTTCCCATTCTTTTACCATATAATATGTACTACTAACATCATATATTTTTTGATTGAGAAAGTATTTCAAATATTGTACATTTGTTTCACATAGTTGATAATTTTCACTTATTTTTACATATGTTTGGTTGTATGATTGGTCATTTATGTATTCATCTATATGTAATTTAAATACGTCTTGTAGGTTCTCTATGTTATCAAAAATACAACTGTTGTCTAATATTAAATAATTCGTATCTGTCATTATATTTCCTTCTTTTGATACACAATAATTCATATACACAAATCATAGATTGTTAATAAGGTATTTTTACATATTTTCTTGATTCGTTCTCTAATGTCAATAAAATATGGGATTAAATTATATGGATGACCTTGATCTTGACATAAATAATTATAATATGCACGACTTAGAACGTTTCTTTCAAATTCAACCCGGTAAAAAATATAGTGCTGCTGACATTGAAGAAAAGGAGGTGCAAATTCGAGAAATTTTAATGACAACCAAACAAGTCAATAAAAAGTTTAAAAAAGATTTGATTGATTTTCTCTCTATTGCGAGAGATTGGCTCATATTTGTTAAATGTGGTTCTCCCCAAAAGAAAACTACACTTCCTGATAAAATAGACAATTCTACGTATCATACTGAATCAATACCGAGAACCAATGAGCTTATTGCTCCTGATGTTAAACAGTTCTCATATACACAAACAGAACAATTCTTTCGAGGAACAATGAATCCATTAAATAATCGTATTAGTACCCAATGTTTAAATATTGATACTCGTTTCCGTAAAAATTTATTATCCTCACAAAGTTCTGATTTTATTTTACAATTACCCTCTAAAATCAATAAGGTTGTTTCTATGACATTATCATCTATTGAATTACCCGTTACATTCTATGGGATTTCTCAATCTTATGGCAATAATTTCTTTGGTATATCTATTATTTATGATAATTCAGGTACAATTACAGAATCTTCTAAACAAATTGTCGTTTCTGATGGTAATTATAATGTTGCTGATTTGGTTGTCAATCTTAATAATCAATTAAGTCCAAAGGACCCCAGTGGTAATTTAGTTACACCTAATGACTACTTTTCATATGTCCATTTTGTACACGATGTTTCTGAAACTGGTTCAGGTACTGGTAAATTACGTGTTACAATAAATGATGAATATGATGAATCTACAAAAATATCTAACATTTCATTAGACTTTTTAAAAACAATCAACGGAGAACCTGATACAACATCCTTAATTTGTAAAATGGGTTACAATCTTGGATTTTTGAAAGGCAGTTATACTGGAAGTACAACACATATTGCAGATACTATTGTTGAACCATCTCCTATACGCTACATTTACTTGGCCATTGATGACTACAATAACAATGTTAATAACCATTTTGTTAGCGTTTTCCCAGACTCCATTTTAAATGCTAATATATTAGCTCGTATTTCTGTAAAAGGTTCTTATTTTGCCCTTTTAATGGAGAACGATTTTAATATTGTTACAGAACCTCGTCGCTATTTTGGTCCAGTTGACCTTCAACGACTTCATATTAGACTATTAGACGAACATGGTCGAGTTCTCCAAATGAACAATGCTAATTTTTCGTTTTGTTTGAATTTAAAAACCGCTTATGATTTGTAAGTATATATTAGATTAGATGTATTGTCCAAATAAACCCAATTTTCAAAAAGATGTATCATTAAATGAGTTGAATTTACACCCACATTTCAATCCTCGTGTTTCATATCAACAACAATCTTTACGAAGATTTAATGCTATTAAAGAGGATTTTGCTTTGATTGGTGAAGGTGGGTTCTCCATTCAAAAAACAATATTAATTACTGATATCAGTTTTGTAGCACAACCTACACGTTTTGATCTCACACATACATTTCAAATTGAAATCCCTGCTTCCGTTTTTAATTCACGTTTAGGTGTTTTTAAGAATAATAATGGTAACACAATTGGGCACAGTGAAAATTATGATACCAATACAGGACTCTTTATCAATGATAGCATTAATATTTCTTATGAAACATTTATTGAATCGTTCTCCGCAATTAATATACTTTCATTAGGTATCTTTGAACAACTATATACGGATTTTATTGGAGGAGTTAATCGTTATTTTGGACTCCGAGGGACAGATAGACAACTTATCAATGAACTTACTGATAGTAATATAGATGGTAAACTATCCTTTTTAGAATTTTATAATATGCTTAGTCGCACAAAAGCTGATGGTACTTATTATATGACTGGTTTCTTACATATCAAACAAATAAATGATTTACTCCGCAATACAATTATCACGAATTCTTTTGGCAATCGTAGTAATAAATCTATTGGAGATGGATTCGTAGTTGGAGATAAAATTCTATTTTTTAAAGGTCTCGAAGTAAAATTCAATATGGACTATGGGTTCTCTTATAGTGTTCCGGATATTTCATTTCAAGATTTATCACAACCTTATTACTTAGATACTTCTGTAAATGCTATTCCCAATTTAGATAAATCTGCAATTGGAGATATTTTATTTGTTCTCACTTAAAATATATATCGTTATATTTTAAATGACTGAACCATATGAACTAGAATATGCTTTTAATGCCTTTGGTGGTTTCAAATTAAAACAAGAATTTCCTATTTATAGACCTACTGGCGATGGCTTCCGACCATACAAGTTGGAAGACGCAATTCAAATCAAATACAGTGTTCGTGATATGAATTACAAAATTGGTGTTGTTCTCGATAAAAACGAAGATACCATTATTCAATTCAAAGATAATGAAGATACCTATCAAGAACAAGGGGTGGATTTGTTATTAGATGATGTATTGGATATTACATCTCAAGAATTTTTAGATACGGTTAGTGCAGAAAGTATTGTCTCTATGGGTAAAATGTCCACTCTTTACAGTGACTTTTTGGAAACCATCAATACTTATTTTGGTAGCCCAATTATATTAAACAACAATATTTTCAATATCAATAATGGAGTGTTTGACGCTTCTGCCTTTTTACATTTAATAAATGGCGGTAATTTTGATATTAATGGTGCCTATGTTTCTGATTTCTCTGGAGAAATTCACGTTTATGATATTAACTCCAAACTTCGTAATGCATTCAAACGTAATTTGTTCAACAATCGTAATGGTACTGATTATAAGATTATTGATGGTTTTGTAGAAGGCGATTTGATATACGTACCTGATGGTATGACAATTACATTGAAATTAGACATTGATCACGGTGCGAATATTGACATATTTTCCGGACCCGCTAACCTCAAACAAATTGAAGATAAATTGAATTATTACAATTCTGCTACGCGAGTGCGGAAAACAACTACTTATAGTAATACAAATATTACACAAACGTATACCGTTCCCATTTTACTTATTGCCAGTAATACTGAATTTACATACAATTTTGACAAATATGGCGAAACTTGGACTCCTATTTTAACAGAATTAGGACCACGTGATTGGAATTTCGTATCTGTTTCTGCTACAGGTCAATACCAAAATGCTATTGATACTACTGGACATATTTATACCACTCAGGATTTCGGTGTCAATTGGGCATTTGTATTTGATATTAGCAGTAGCAACATTAATACCATTGATATTACACATGAAGGTCGTTATCAAACTGCATCTAATGGTAACTCTATTTTTACATCCAATGACTATGGTCGTACTTGGAAAAAAGCACGCGATTTACAAGGGGTTCAAGTATATTTATCTATTTCTTTGACTGGACAATATCAAAAGGTCATTTCAGCTGGTGATAGTGTATACAGTTCAAGTGATTACGGAGTCACTTGGACACGTTTAGACGACGGTTCCGACTTATTTTACTCCATTCAAGGTTTTCCTACCGCATCTATTGCTATGTCTTATAATGGACAATATCAGGTTATTGTGAGTGAATCGATTTATGTATCCACTGACTATGGAGTCTCTTTTTCCGATGTCTTTATACCGGATGACCCTTTTACAGATCGAAATTGGCTTGATGTAGATATTTCTTCCGATGGTTCTACCATTGTTGCCATTGATAGTGGTGGTAAAGTTTATAAATCCATTAATTATGGTTCTACTTGGAGTATTATTGGTGATTCCGACTTGAATGCCGATAAATTATGGCGTAATGTTACTATTTCTGGTGATGGACGTTATATGACATTACTCCAAGATAATGGTTTTATTTACTATTCTCGTGATTATGGTGTTACTTGGGTTCCTAATAATGACCCTGCTTTAGTCAATCGTCAATGGAGATGTGTAGATGTCTCTACCAGTGGTCATTACCAAACTGCTTGCGAGTTTAATGGTTTTATTTATGTGTCCAATTTATTATAAGCATACAATATATGCCTTACAAAATTCGCAAAGTGCGTAATCAATCTTGTTATCGTGTTTACAAACCTAAAACAAAAACCAAAAAACAAAAAGTATTTGCAAAATGTTCTACATTGGAAAATGCCAAAAGTCAAATACGTCTGTTAACCGCTCTTGAATTTAATCCAAAATTCCGTAAGAACTTTACAAAACGTAATAACCTTACAAGACGTAACAAAAAATAAACTTATTATATTCTTATTATGTATATCTATGAATTGGAATATTGTTTTATTTGATACGTTTCTCGGTGCATTAATGCTCGGCACTATCAGTATTATGAGTCAGGTTTTTATTAATGTTCCACAATATTATAAAATATTGGCATTTATTTGGAGTGTTCCTCTAACATTCTTCTTTTTTATCAATATGGCTTCCAGAGCCGGTTTAGTCCACATAGAGAACTTTAGTCGTCACGCCATTATTGGAACGCTTTTGACCACAGTTTTAGCGGTTTTGACTATCAGTCTAAGTAGTATCATCTCAATGAATAATTTGATATATATGAATTTTATTTTGTCTATATTATTCGTGATTTTTTACTTTTCTTTTAAAATTTATGAAATCCTATAAGTCACATCATCATTATATTCAAAATCTATATAAAAACAATTACACGTTGTTATATAGCGCAAAATCATCAATTTATGAATACTCCCAGTGAAGAACAACAAGATGTAATTAACACCATCCAAAAAGGCCATAACGTAATTGTAAATGCTTGTGCGGGTTCTGGAAAATCCACCACAATCCTTACTATGGCCCAACAAATGCCCAAAGAACGCTTTTTACAACTCACATACAATTCATCACTTCGTTATGAAGTCCGTGACAAAGTCCGGTCTATGAAACTTACTAATCTCGACGTCCATACATATCATAGTCTTGCCGTATTTGCTTACGATGCAAATGCGCATAATGATACTGGAATGCGAAACATATTATACCAAGAAATGCCATTACGAGACCTTTTCAAACTAAATTTCACCATATTAGTCGTGGATGAAGCACAAGATATGACTCCCTTATATTTTAAATTACTCCAAAAATTCATACAAGACTCACAATTACCGTTTCAATTATTGGTTCTCGGTGACCATCGTCAGGGATTATATGAATTCAAAGGTGCTGATACCAGATTTCTTACATTAGCACATAAATTATGGAAAAATGTTCCTTTTTTAAAAACGCAGTCATTTATTCATAAATCATTGAAAATGTCTTACCGTATTACCAAACCGATTTGTAACTTTGTTAATAATGTTATGTTTGGAGAGGAATATATGCACGCTTGTAAAGATGGTGAGAAAGTTTATTATATTAAACGAAATAGTCACCAATCTGAGTCTATTGTTTGTCACCATATACTTTCTCTTATTGAACAAGGTGCGCGACCAGATGATTTCTTCATTTTATGTGGCTCTATTCGTGGCGGTCGTATGAAAAAAATAGAAAATGCTCTCGTTTTACACGATATTCCCTGTTTTGTTCCCCTTTTCGAGACTGATAAAATGGACGAACGTGTCATCAATGGCAAAGTAGGATTATCCACTTTCCACTCTGTGAAAGGTCGTCAACGCAAATACGTCTTCATTTTAGGATTCGATAATGGATATTTTGACTTCTATGCCAGAAATTTGCCTCATCATACTTGTCCAAATACCCTCTATGTGGGCGCTACGCGCGCCAGTTCCCATTTATTTCTATTTGAAAGTGATAATTTTAGTACTGACCGTCCTCTTGAATTCTTACAATATGACCATCACCAACTTGTTAAAAGTGATTTCTGTAAATTCTTAGGAACCCCTCGTAGTATATTTTATGAAAAATCCGACCTTGAAAAACGCGAAATTGCTGTTCAAAATACCACTCCGAGTGAACTCATCAAATTTATGCACGAAGATGTTCTTGATATTATTACTCCTATTTTATCTCGCATTTTTATTGTTACTACTCCAAAACAAGAAACCTTTGAAATTCCTGCTATTGTTCAAACCGGTGCAAAACTTTATGAAGAAGTCAGTGATTTAAATGGTATTGCTATTCCTTGTATGTATTATGACGAAATACAGCGTAAATGGAACGATGAAACCAGAAGCACACTTTTTGATATGATCTTAGAACGCTTTGTTATGATTGAAAAACCTCACGCATATTTAAAAGAAGCCGTTGAAAAAGTGTCCGAAACTATGACGTCTATTACTGACTACTTATACGGTGCTAATGTTTACAAAGCCATTGACGAGCATTATTATAGTAAACTTAAGCAAATCGATATTGAACAATGTACCTGGTTGAGTGACGAAGACATTGAAAAATGTAAGTTACGTATACACGAAGTCATTAGTCAGGATTGTCAAAATAACAAACCAAATGCGGAATTTTGTATTATTCACCATTCCGATGAAGAAAAACACCAAGCGATTGACCTTATTTTAGATGATATATGCCCTGATAATCTACGATTTAGATTTACTGCTCGCGTCGATTTAGAGACTGATAATCACATTTACGAATTAAAATGTACTTCTGAATTATCGTTAGAACATCGGGTTCAAGTTGTCATTTATGCTTGGTTATATCGCATTTTAGGCTATGACGATAAAATTTTCCGAATTTTCAATATCAAAACTGGAGAAATGTTAACATTAGATGCTCCTATAGAAGATTTGACGATGATTATGAGAACCGTAGTCAAGGGTAAATATATGGACAATGCACGATTGGATGATGATGAATTTCTAAGCTCACAAATACCACAAATACCACAAATACCACAATAATGGAATATATAACCAAATTTAGTATGTTTATATATTATAATGCCAAAACGTTCCAATTATATTGATTTAACAGATAATAAAAGAACACGTATGGAAGAAGATGATGCTACTACTGGAGAATCTAACTTTGATGAAGATTCCATTATGGATGTAGACGATAATTCTCAAAAACTTATTGATGAAATTGTCGATTTCCATAAACAAAAGCGTAATAATAATAACTTATCCGACTTGAAATTCGCATTTAATAGTACATCAATGACAGCTGAAAAAGTAATTCGTTCTGTTGGATTCTTAGGTGCCAAAAAAGGTGACTGGTTTATTGTTTATGGTAACGATGATACATTAAATAAAAAACAAGGAATCGTTGCAGACAGATTTGAAATGATTCAACGTGGAACAGTTGTCGAATGTACTAACGAAAATCCTGTAGAATGGCAAGATATCAAAACCAAAAAGAATTATACTTTAAAACCTAATCCAAATGATTATTTGATTCACCTTTCCAAAACACTCAAAGAAACCATCGAAGAGAAAAAAAATCGTGATGATTTATTAGAACGATTAGAAAACGTAGAAGGCCCTGCAAATGTTTTTGATATTCGCGATATTGCTAACACACTTGTAAGTATTCAAAATCCAACAGTTCAAGAACAGCAAAATGCTGAATTATTAAATTCAATTGGTGATTTACGTATGCCATTGGATGATTATATTGATATGATGCGTTCCAGTGTTCCTGATGACGCTACACGCCGTACTGATAAAATTGAAGAAGCCGGTATTACTGGCAAAATTGCAGAACGTGAATTTGAAGAAGAAAATAGAGATGTCTTTGAATTTATGCGAATTGTTAATTCCGAACAAACCCCAGTGAATTCTCAACTTACTGATTATGATGACGATAACACTATTTCTGATGATAAACCTAAAACAATTTATGATTTGTGGAAGGTCTTTTCTCCTATGAATAAAATCAATGAAGTTATTCAAAATAGTGAAAGATTACAACAAGAATTAGATTTGGAAGAACTTGAAAATGCATTCCAAAACTTTACATTAGAAAGTGATCAAATGGATATGAAATTGGATATTGATGAAGACGAAGAAGATGACGTAAAACCTGACACTACAAATAACAATGAATCCAGGTATCGTAATGTTGTTATTCAAATGGGTGTTTATTTAAAATATATTGGTAAAACTATCCAATTCTTATTAGACAAGGAAACCATTAAAGCCGGTGGTTTAACTACTTTGAAAGCATTATTATCACTTTTACAATTCACCACCATCACTTTGTTCAACGGATTAAAAACACTTGCCAGTAGCAAAGATGGAAGAACCTTTTTAGCATATGCTTTAATACCATACTTGGGATATCACTACGGTATTGATACACTGTTGTATGTCTGTAAAGTTGTTGCAAATGGCTCTATCAATTACATTATCCGCCTTTTAGATGCTATTCGTGATTGGTTTGACTTTGACAAAGATGTCATTGTTGATATGGCTATTGAAATCCTTTCCAGCGTTTTGATCAAATCTGGAGTTGCCGACGCATTTACTCAATTTGCGGAAGCCGCCGCTACTAACACTGTCAATACTGAATTAGCTGTTTCTGCTATTCAAACATCTGCTGAAGCTATGGCTGATACCAGTGCCGCCACAATGAACCTCATTATGGATTTGAATCAAGCCGAACAAAACAACGTTATCAATGGTGTTTTCTCTCAATTGACTGGATTAGCAGTTGAAGGTGTTAGACAATATATTACTAATGGTGGAAAAGCGGTCAAAAAATCGCAAAAACGTAGAACCACACTGAAAAAACGCAAGAAAAATACCAAGCGTGCAAAAAAGACCAATAATAGCCGTAAAAAACGTACCATTAAAAAATCACGTAAATAAGCTTACTTACAATAATATAATAATTCATTAATATATTATTACCATATTCACTATCAGTTTTTATTTTTTATTTATAAAGTATGGGTTTCAATAGATTCTTCTGATGGTTCCTCTGTTACTGGTTCCATTGTATTTGCACCTAAAGCATTTTCTTGTACTGGCATTTCTACCATAAAGAATTTCATTGCTTCCCAGATACGTGCAGCTTCATCTACTCCATATGCACCTCTGCGTTGGGCTACATTTAAAAATCCTACCATTACATTTAAGGCTTGGTTTTGGTTGTCAAGTGGCATAGTCATAAGATTGACTTGTTGTTGAGGTTGTTGAGGTTGTTCAGGAGTTTGGGCGTCTGTAGTATTTTCCATACTTATATACTATTTATTTGTATTTTTTTTATATTGTTTTTTTACGATTCTTACATTTATTATGCAATTTGCAGTTCGGATGGTTTTTACATTTATTACCCGTCTTTGTAATTGCACCACATACATACTTATATGTTCCATTTCCTAAAGAACTTTTATTTTGCTGCCAGCATTTGCTTGCTTCATCAAAATCAATATTTACTTCGTACATTGGCTCCATTATGTTCTATTGTTGTCTTTTTTGATATACACAAGTTCTCCATTTTTGAATCAATTTTTTACATAATTCATTACTTCTTTTTGTGCCAAGTCATCTATATACCTTGCTAATATGCTGTAAAATAACTCATAATTCAGATTTTCAAAACTATTATGGGCCTCAAGTGTCATATGACATCCTCCAGTACTCAATGACGACATATCAAAACGACGAATCTTGTTATTCAAAGCATAACGTATAATGCTTTCTAATTGATTGTTATATGGATTCACGTGCAAGTGCAATGATAAATTATCCATCGGTATTTGCTCCGCTCTACATACGGCGATTATTTCCCGAAAATTATCTAATGTTAGTTCTCCACAAGTATCGG
>MDSZ01219075.1_pt1 | contig 12894 bp, 11 predicted proteins | sample 811201 | NCBI WGS metagenome assembly MDSZ01 (sample SAMN05326647, study PRJNA326480) | marine metagenome | isolation source: seawater | place: Indian Ocean: North | collected 2010
AATTTATTATAAACCTGGAAAATTTTTAAATGCTTCTTTAGATAAAGCTAGCGAGGAAAACGAAAGAAATTATTTTAAAATAAAATTAATTAATGGTGAAGAAATTATATTAGTACAAATCGCAGGCCTTATAGCTAGAAGAATAGTTTGTGAGGTGGAACAAGGTCAAGATCTTAAACAGGGCGATAGAATAGGAATGATACGATTTGGAAGCAGGGTTGATATTTATTTTAAAAATAAAAAAGTTTTAGCTAAGCTTGGTCAAAACGTAGTTGCAGGAGAAAGCTTATTAGCTTCTGAATGATGGAAGATAACAAAAAATTCAAATTAGTCTCATCAAAAAAAACAAGATATTTATTGCCAAACATTTTAACTTTAGCTGGAGTTTGTTTAGGAATAAGTTCAATCAAATTTTCAATAGACGGAAATTTTAGCTTAGCAGTGATCTTAATATTATTAGCTGCAATTTTAGATGCACTGGACGGAAGAATTGCAAGATTAATTAAAGGAACTTCAGAATTTGGAAAAGAATTAGACTCTTTAACAGATTTTGTGAGTTTTGGTATTGCTCCAGCTTTTATTTTATATTTTTGGGAATTGAATAATTATGGAAAATTAGGTTGGGCCATAACTCTTGTTTACTCAGTTTGCTGTGTTTTAAGATTAGCTAGATTTAATTTAACTAAATTCGTTGAAACAGAGAGCTGGAAAAATAATTTTTTTGAGGGAATACCCTCACCTGCAGGAGGGTTGTTAATTTTGATGCCATTAATTTATGAATTAACAAATTTAGATATTGGGATAGATATTAAAAAAATTACTCCATTTCTAACCGGTTTTATAGCGATATTATTAGTAAGCAAAATTCCAACTTTGGCATTAAAAAAAATATCTATCTCACCAAAAACAAGTGTTTTTTTGTTGTTAGGCGTTGGCATCGTATTTATCGCCTTGTTATTTTATACTCTTGAAACTTTATTAATTTTTGGAATTTGTTACTTAATTTCAATACCTGTAAGTATAATTATTTATTATAATCAAAATAAAAAACAAACAGAAAAAATATCCGATGATAATCATGAAGATATTTTGTAATGAGAAAATCAAAAAGAATTAAAAAAAGCAATTCTTGGAAAATAAAACAACATAGAGATCAATATTTTAAAAAATCTAAAACATTAGGTTATCGCTCTAGAGCATCATTTAAATTAATTGAATTAAATCAAAAATATAAGTTTGTTAATAAAAAGACTAATTTACTTGATTTAGGAAGTTATCCAGGTGGTTGGAGTCAAGTAGCCAGTCAAATTATAACTACAGGCAAAATATTATCAATAGATATTAGAGAAATGGAACCTTTAAAAAATGTAAAATTTTTAAAGGGAAATATATTAGAAAAAAAAACTAAAATAGAAGTTATTAAATATTTTAATTCAAATTTAGACGTAATTGTTTCTGATATGGCTGCAGACACAACTGGAAATAAATCTTTAGATTCGATTAGAACAAACCAATTATGTGCTGATGTAGTCAAATTCTCAAAAGACATTCTTAAACCAAAAGGTGTATTAGTTTCTAAAATATTTATGGGAGAAGATTTTATAGAGGTTAAAAAGTTAGCTAAATCAATATTTTTTAAAGTAAATTTCTTTAAACCAAAATCAAGCAGAAAAGAGTCAAAAGAAACTTATTTACACTGTGAAATTTTAAAGTCTTTATAATTTTCAATAATTGTTTATAAGTTTATATGGATACAATTAAAGAAGCACTTACCTTTGATGATGTTTTATTATTGCCAAAATATTCTAGCGTGCTTCCTTCAAAAACCAATATTTTTTTACAATTAACAAAAAAGATTAAGCTTAAAGTTCCTTTTATAACATCTGCAATGGACACAGTAACAGAGTCTAAGATGGCAATCGCTATCGCTAAAGAGGGAGGGATGGGGATTATTCATCGAAATTTAAATATCAAAAAGCAATCTGTAGAGATAAAAAAAGTTAAAAATAAAAAACTTCTTGTTGGAGCGGCAATTGGAACTAGTGAGGAAGATTTTGATAGAGCGAGATCACTAATATTTAACGGTGTTGATTTAATTGTTATAGATACAGCACATGGACATAGTGAAAAAGTTTTAAGGACATTATCAAAAATAAAAAAAATTATTAAAGAAGTTCCTATATGTGTTGGAAATATAGCAACAGGAGAAGCCGCTAAAAAATTATACAACTCTGGTGCAGATATAATTAAAGTTGGAATTGGTCCAGGCTCTATTTGCACTACTAGAATGGTTGCAGGTATTGGTGTACCTCAAATATCTGCAGTGATGGAGGTAAAGAAAGCACTAAATAAAAAAAAAATTAAAATAATTTCTGATGGAGGCATTAAGTTTTCAGGAGATATTGCAAAAGCCTTAGCAGCTGGAGCAGATGCAATAATGATGGGATCGATTTTTGCTGGAACTGATGAAAGTCCAGGTAAAAAATTTAATTTTAAAGGTAAAATTTTTAAGCATTACAGAGGGATGGGATCAATAGGAGCGATGTCAGCCGGATCAGCTAATAGATATTTTCAAAGAAATTATAAAGATAGATCAAAATTTGTGCCGGAAGGAGTTGAAGGAAGAGTGGAATACAAGGGTAAAGTTTCAAAAATTATTTATCAACTTCAAGGTGGCTTGAGATCTTCAATGGGATATATTGGTGCGAAAAATTTAAAAGAAATAAACAAAAAAGCTAAATTTATTAAAATTACTAAAGCAGGATTTTACGAAAGCATGGTTCATAGCGTTGAAATGACACAAAAAACAACTAACTATAAATTGTAATGAAAACATTTTTTATTATTTTCTTTTTATTATTTTTTACTCAAGGCAAAGTATTTGCAAAATCAAAATATTTTCAAGAGGGTGTTGATCTATTTAATAAAAATGAATTTGAGAATGCAAAAATTAAATTCGAACAAGATATTGTTTTTAATCCAAAAAGTGAACTTTCATATTTGTATTTATCAAAAATATTTAATAAATTAGACAATAAAAATTTAGAAGAGCAAAATCTTAATACTGTTGTATTATTAAATCCAAAAAACGAGGAGGCAATTTATAATCTTGCAAAGTTAAAATTATCATCATCTGACTACCAGAAAAGTATTGAGTTAAATAAGAAATTAAAGTCAATATGTGAAATCTTCTGTAATCAAAGTGATAAATTAAAAGTTGAAATTGAAAATTTATCAAAAAAATAAATGCAGCTTCATCCCATTAAAGAAAAAGTTTTAATAATTGATTTTGGCTCTCAACTAACAAAATTAATAGCAAGAAGAATAAGGGAACTAGGAGTTTATTCGGAAATAATTACTCCTAAAAATCTTAATAAAATAAAAAAATTTGATAACATTAAAGGATTTATCCTTTCTGGGGGGCCATCAACAGTTACAGGGGAAAAATTTGACGGTATATCCAGGCAAATTTTTGAACAAAAAATCCCAATTTTAGGAATATGTTACGGGTTACAATTAATCGCAAAAATATTTGGCGGTAAAATCAAGCCTTCAAAAAAAAGGCGTGAATTTGGACGAGCTTTTTTATTTAAACAAAAAAATTCTCTTTTAATAAAAGGGTATTTAAATAAAAAAAAAAAAGTTTGGATGAGCCATCAAGATGCAGTGGTAAAGTTACCTAAAAAATTCAAACTAATCGCCTCTACACAAGACTCTAAATATACCATTATAGAAAATACTAAAAATAAAATTTACGGAGTCCAATTTCATCCAGAAGTAACTCATACAGATAATGGAAAACAATTATTAAGAAATTTCTTATTTTTGATTTGCAAAATAAAAATTAAATGGAGTATTAATTCTCAAAAAAAAAAATTGATCAAAGAAATTAAAAATACTGTTAAAAACAACAAAGTTATTTGTGCTTTATCTGGAGGGGTAGATAGCAGTGTAGTGGCTCTTTTAGTGAATAAAGCAATTAAAAAAAATCTTGTGTGTATTATGGTTGATACAGGTTTGATGAGAAAAAATGAATTTAAATATACCTATAAAATATTTAAGAAAAAATATAAATTAAACGTGAAATTAATTGATGCATCAAGGCTTTTTTTATCAAAACTCAAAAATGTTTCAAATCCAGAAAAAAAAAGAAAAATTATTGGAAATTTGTTTATTAAAGTTTTTGAAATGGAGTCAAAAAAATATAAGAGTTTAAAATTTTTAGCTCAAGGTACCCTTTATCCTGACATTATTGAAAGTAGATCATCCACGGGTAGCAAAACATCAAAAATAAAATCTCACCATAATGTTGGTGGGTTGCCCCAAAAAATGAAATTACAATTAATTGAACCTTTGAAAGAATTTTTTAAAGATGAAGTTAGAATACTAGGTAAATCATTAGGTTTGATAAATGATATAAACTTAAAACATCCATTTCCTGGGCCAGGTTTAGGAATTAGAATTCTGGGTAAAGTTACACAACAAAAAATTAAAATTCTGCAAGAAGCTGATTCTATTTTTATCAACGAATTAATTGAAAGAGGGCTTTATAACAAAATATGGCAGGCATACGCTGCACTACTGCCGATTAAAACTGTTGGGGTTATGGGAGACTCCAGAACTTATGAAAACATTTGTTTATTAAGAGCTGTAACTTCTGAAGATGGGATGACCGCAGATTATTATAGTTTGCCTAAAAATTTTTTAGATAATATAGCTAATAAGATTATTAATAATGTCAAAGGGATTAACAGAGTTGTATATGATATTACTTCTAAACCACCAAGCACCATTGAATTAGAATAATGAATAAAAAAATTATAAAAATTTTAATAAAAAAAAATAAAAAAAAAATTGTATGTTTAACAGCTTATTCGAAGAGTATTGCAAAAATTTTAGATAAGTATGTTGATATTATTCTAGTAGGAGATTCTATGGCAAGTGTTTTATATGGACAAAAAACTACTCACCAAATATCTATGGAAAATATAATTCAGCACACATTAAGTGTAAAAAAAGGTACTTCAAAATGCTTATTGGTAGCAGATATGCCTAAAAATAGTTATAAAAATAAAAAACAAGCAGAAAAAAACGCTAAGCTTATATTAAAGAAAACAGGATGTGATGCTGTAAAATTAGAGAGCAATTCTAAAAATTTTAAAATATTAGAAACTCTGGTAAAAAAAAATATTCCTGTAATGGGTCACATTGGATATACACCACAATTCAAAAAAAAATTTAAGATTTATGGACAAACTAACTCAGAGACTGCAAGACTTTTAAATGAAGCAAAATTAATTGAAAAAACAGGAGCATTTTCAATTGTACTTGAATGTTTGTCACCAGAAGCTGCAAAAAAAATAACGAAACAATTAAAAATTCCTACTATAGGAATTGGTTCATCTCTAAACTGTGATGGTCAGATATTGGTTACAGATGATATGCTGGGTATTAGCGGCTTTTATCCAAAATTCGTTAAAAAATTCGCTAACTTGAATAGAGTAATTGAAAAAGCTGTAAAAAAATATACTAGAGATGTAAAATTAAGAAAATTTCCAAAAACGAATAATTTTTTACATGGAACAAAGTTTAGAAAATAAATCAATAATTAAAAACAGATTAATAAATTTTTATAATTCTAATAAATTAAAAATTTATGTTCTTATAATTATTTCAGTTATATCTCTTATTTCATTTATATTTTTAAAAAATTTAAATGAAAAAAATAATATTCTTTTAGCTGAGAAATATGTTGAAGCAGGATTAAATTTAACATCAGAAAATAGAGAAGAGGCTAAAAAAATTTATCAAGAAATTGTTTTAAGTAAAAATAAATTTTACTCAATATTAGCTTTAAACAGAATAATCGAAAAAAAACTTATTACTGATAAAGAAACAATTTTAGAATATTTTAAAATTTTAGAACAATCAGCCTCTTCTAAAAATCAAAAAGACCTTATAATTTTAAAAAAAGCTCTATATTTAATAAAAAACTCTGACGTTCAAATTGGTGAAAATTTATTAAAAGAATTGATTAATAAAGAATCGCATTTAAAAAAATTAGCAGAAGAGTTGCTTTTAAATTAAATTAATGAAGATAATTTACATCTTAATACCTTTATTAATTTTTAATAATTGCTCATTTGATAATAAAACAGGTATTTGGAAAACTGATAGTGATATTAAAATACAAAAAGATGAATTTTCAGAATTTCAAGATCTTTCTATCGCTAATAAAAGTTTTAACAAAATTATTACTATAAATAAAAATTATAAATTTAAAAAATTTAATACAATAAATCCAAAAAATTGGACTGATAAATATTTTAATATATCGAACAGTTTTGATAATTTTAAATATGAAGATCTCAATGAAGTATTATTCAAAAGTTCTAAAATAAGCAGGAGTGAATTAAATGAAAATTTTTTACTAGAAAATAATAATTTTATATTCAGTGATGCGAAAGGTAATCTAATAATTTATTCCTTAGAAAAAAAAAAAATAATTGTTAAATTTAATTTTTATAAAAAAAAATTTAAGAAGAAAAACAAAAACTTAAATTTAATAGTTGAAAATAATATTATTTACATATCGGATAATTTTGGATACCTCTATGCCTATAATTACCAAAAAAAAAATTTGTTATGGGCTAAAAATTATAAAGTGCCTTTCAAGTCTAATTTAAAAATTTTCAAAAATAAATTAATTGGAGTTGATCAAAAAAATAACCTTTTTTATTTTAATAAATTTAACGGAGATATTTTAGGTTCTATTCCAACAGAAGAAGTTTCGCTTACAAGTAATTTTTTGAACAATATAACTTTAAGTAAACAGGATACATTTTTAGTTAATACATATGGAACTGTGTACTCAATAAATTCAAATACAATGCAATTAAATTGGTTTTTAAATCTAAATGACTCATCCAGTAATGATGCAAGTAATATTTTTGAAGGAACTGAAATATCTTATAATAATGAAAAGTTATTTATCGCAACGAAGAATTTTACTTATATAATAAATTCAAAAAATGGATCTATCATTTATAAAGTTAATTTTTCCTCATTCATAAAGCCAATAAATATTGGAGAATATTTATTTACAATTAGTAAGAATAATTTACTTATTGGTTTGAATTTAAATGATGGAAAAATCATTTATTCATCTGATATTAACGAACTAATATCTAATTTTTTAAAAACTAAAAAAAAACAAGTTAAGTTAAAATCTTTAATGGTCGTAAATAATAAATTATTTGTGTTCCTAAAAAATTCTTACTATCTGCAAATCAGTTTTGACGGAAAAATTAAAAAGATAAATAAACTTCCGACTAAAAAGATCTCTTACCCGATATTTTCGAACGGTTCGATGATATATTTTAATAATAAAAATAAAATTATTATTATAAATTAACTAATTGATTTGTTACTAAGAAGAGATAACTGTTGAATATTGAGACCCTGCAAATTATCCGAAGGCTTTATTGGATAATCTCCGGTAAAATAATGGTCACTAAATTGAGGATAATTATTATTTCTTTCCTGATTTAAAAGTCCCCTATACAAACCGTTTATAGATAAAAATTTTAGACTTTTTGCTTGAATATATTTGCACATTTCTTCATTATTTTTTTTGTGTGCCAATAGCTCTTTTTTAGTAGGCATATCTACTCCATAAAAATCAGGATATTTAATTTCTGGGCAAGCTATTCTTACGTGTACCTCTTTTGCACCACTTTCATACAACATTTTAACAATTTTAAAACAAGTTGTTCCCCTAACAAGTGAGTCATCTATCAAAATAATAATTTTATTTTTGACTATTGTTTTTGTTGAACTTAGTTTTAATTTTACACCCAGACTTCTGATGCTCTGACTTGGCTCAATGAATGTTCTACCAACATAGTGGTTTCTGATTAAGCCTAATTCAAATTTTTTATTAGATTGTTCTGCATACCCAAGAGCCGCTGGCACACCAGAGTCAGGCACTGGAACAACTAAGTCAGCTTTTAAATCTGACTCCTTAGCTAATTCATATCCAAGATTTTTTCTGTACTCATAAGCACATTTATTATTAATCAGACTATCTGGTCTTGCGAAATATATATATTCAAAAACACAAGGTTTAGCTTTTTGTCTAGGAAAAGGTTTAAAAGATTTTATCTCATCTTTTTCAATCACTACTATCTCACCATTTTCTACTTCTCTTACAAATGATGCTCCAACAATGTCTAACGCACAAGTTTCTGAGGCAAAAATATACGATTTTTTTAGTTTACCAATAACTAACGGACGAATTCCTAATGGATCTCTTACGCCCACGAGTTTTTTATTTGTCATTAAAACTAAAGCATACCCACCTTTTATTAAAAATAGAGTTTCAACTAATTTTTCAACAAACTTTTTCCTTTTTGATTTAGCTATAAGTTGAACAATCGTTTCTGTATCACTTGTAGTTCTAAAAATTGCACCGTCTTTTACGAGCGATTCTCTGAGTAATAATGCATTTGTTAAGTTACCATTATGGGCAACACTTAATCCCCCCATATGAAGATCTGCGAAAAAAGGTTGAATATTTCTTAATGAGGTTTCACCAGTGGTAGAGTATCTATTGTGACCTATTGCAAATTGTCCAGGCAATTTTTTAATTGTTTCTGAGTCTGTGAAATGATCTCCAACTAAACCTTGTCTTTTTTCTGAATGATAGTTTTTTCCGTCATAGGAAACAATTCCACATCCTTCTTGTCCTCTATGTTGCAAAGCGTGCAAACCTAGAGCCACTAAAGCAGATGCATCTTCATGATTTGATACACCAAATATACCACACTCTTCTCTTAATTTATCTTGATCAAATTTTTTCAATTTTTTCTTTTGTATCAATAAAGTCATCGCCAGATGGAAATTCCTGTATTAATACTTCACTTCCTTTATTTATTAAATTAAATGAAATTGCATCTTCCGCTGATATACCCCAATTTTGATAAGGATAAAACCAATTAAAAATTGAAAATAAACAGACACTCACAATGTAACCTTTAAAAAAACCAAACAAAAATCCAAATATTTTATCAATTGAACCAACCCCCGTCCATGTCACAGCTTTACTAAGAGTTTTCCCAATTAAAATTATTATAAATAAAGTAAAAATAAAAATTGCTATCCCTAATCCCAAGTTGTTTATAAACTCAGACTCAATATAATCACCAACAATAGGTTGTAACTTAGGAACTAAAATAATTGTAATTATGGTAGAAAGCACCCACTTCATAAAAGATATCAGACTTAAAGAAAAACCTTTTAAAAAACATTGTGTCACATTGTATGTAAGAACTGTGAAGAAAAATACATCTAATATATTTATATTATCAAAAAAATTTTTAAAAAAATCTATCATTAGAATTGTTAACCTACTTCTTCACCGAAAGGTTTGTATGAAAGGATTAACTTTGGCAATAAAGTTAAAACTGAAATCATTGCTAAAAGCATAGCAATACCAGTAAAAATACCAAAGTAAATTGTTGGAATAAAATTAGATAAAACTAATATTGAGAAACCAAAGACTATTGTAATAGAAGTATTTAAAATTGCCACACCAACAGTGCTGTGGCACCTATCTAAAGTCTGATTGTAGTTTTTAATTTTTTTAAATTCTTCTTTAAATCTGTAGATATAATGAATACTATTATCTACAGCAATACCAATTGTAATTGCTGCTATGGTAATTGTCATCATATCTAAAGGAATGTTAAGTAGACCAATTATTCCAAGAATAAAAAAGGCAGCTAGGAAGTTAGGAACCACGCCTATTAAAGCGAGGGTGATATTTCTAAATAATAAAAAAAACATTAAAAAAATACCTAAAATAACAATTCCCAAAGTTAGGATTTGTGACTTAAATAAACTTTGTAATAAATTGTTAAATAAAATTAGAACACCAGCTAATTTATACTCATCTTTTTCAAAGCCTAATTTAGTATTTAATTCAGAATTAATTTTTTTAATTAATTCATTTCTTCTCAAGTCTTCAAGTGAATCTTTTATTCTGACGCTAATTCTTGCCTCGTCTTTTTTAACAGATATATATGGAGATATTATCTCTTTTTTGATTTCTGCAGGAATTTTGCTATATAAAACCGCAATTTCTAAACTCTGTAATTCTTTATTATTTAAATCTTCAGCTACTCTCAAAATAGATCCAAAAGACAAAACTTTTCCAATCTCTGGTAACGAATCTAAATAATCATGTACTTTTATAATTTTATCTATCTTGTCTCTTGTAAACCAATATTTAGACTTATCTTCATTATTGTTTTCGTTTTCTTCCTCCCATTCATCAAACTCATCATCCTCACTTTTATTTTTCTCAATAGAAGGTTGAAATTTCAAAATAATATTCAAAGGTGTGGTGCCGCCTAGTTCTTCATCAATTTTTTTCATTCCTTTGTAAATCTCTGTATCTTTATTAAAATAATTTATAAAACTGTTCTCAACTTCAAGCTTAAATATTCCAACGATACTAAAGACAATTATTAAAAAAGTAGTACCAAAAATTAAAATTTCATTTTTTTTTGTAAAAGAACCTAAAGCTGATGTGATAACAGATTTCTCAGTATCCTTGAGACCAATTTCATTTTCTCCTGCAAGAAGACTAATTAAAGATGGCAACAATAAAAAAGTCACTAATAAAGAAACCAACAATCCTAAAGTCATCATCCAACCAAAATCTATGATAGGTTTAATTCCACTAAAGACTAAAGATAAAAAGGCACATATAGTTGTTAAAACAGTGTAAAGAATTGGTAGCATCATTTTTTTACTTGCTTCAAAAATAGCTTCACTTTTTGAGAGTTGTGGATATTCTTTTTTTAGTTGTAAAAATCTTACCGTAAGGTGAATATTCATTGCCATATTTAAAATAAGCATTAATGCAATAAAGTTTGAAGATATTACTGTGACTTTCCATCCAATAAATCCTAATAAACCAATCATTATAATTACTGATGTTGCACATCCAAGTAATGGCATGATCACCCATTTTAAATTCCTAAAAATGAACCATAGAGTAAGGATAATAAAAATAAATACTCCTAAACCAAATACCGCAATATCATTTTTAATATAACTCATCATGTCATCGGCAATCATTGGAATACCGCCTAAATGAATTTTAGCATTTTCCCCGTACTTGCTAATTACATCTCTTATTTCAGTTATATTTTGATGATTTCTTAAATTATATAAATTTTTATAATCCTCATATTCTTTTAAAAATTTTTTGTAATTTTTTTTCTCTTCTTTTGACAACCCCGTATCATTAGCTTGATTAAAATAATTGTCTTTAATTTTGATATATTCAGCTAATCTTTCATCTTTTTTTAGATAAACAACTATGCCAGAAGTTTTTCCATCTTCACTAATGACATAATTTCTGTAAATTGGACTATTCAAAATTTCGTTAAATCCTCTTTCTCTATCAATTTCAGGATAGGCTAAAGTTTTGTAATTTTTGAGCCTTTCCATTAACCCCTCATCTGTGCTTTTTAATAGAGGAACATCAATAACGGTAATTACACTATCTACCCAAGTCAGTTTTTCAATTTTTGATTTTAGAAGTTGAAGGTTAAGAATTGTTTCTTTTTCAGTAAATTTTGAAACAGGGGTATATGTTAAAACTAAAAAATCTTTAGAACCGTAAGTTTGATTCACTTCTCTCAAGTATTTAAGATCTGGATCTCCTTCAAGCAGAAGTGCATCTGACGAAGCATCTAAATTAAAATTTTTAGACTGATAAAGTGAGTAAAAAATTATAGATATTAAAAGAAGAAGAGTTACTTTTGAAAAATCTGTAATTATATTTTTATAAATACTACTAAACATGAGAATATTTCAGATATATCTTAAATTTTTTATAACTAAAGAAAAAATTAGACTTAATTTTTACTTAAATCTTTGAATTTTGTGTAAATTCCTTCAAATTCAACTTTGACAGTGCCGGTAGGCCCATGTCTTTGTTTTCCTAAAATTATATCTGCTAAACCATTCACATCATTCATTTTTGATTGCCATTCGGCATGTTCAATAGATCCCAATTTTGGTTGTTTTCGTTCTAAGTAATAAGCTTCTCTATAAACAAACATCACTACATCAGCATCTTGTTCAATTGAGCCTGACTCTCTTAAATCTGCTAATTGTGGTTGCTTATCATCTCTTTGCTCAACTGCTCTAGATAATTGAGATAATGCAAGCACAGGAACAGACAGCTCTTTTGCTAACGCTTTTAAACCTTGTGTGATTTCTGAGATTTCCTGAACTCTACCATCATTTCTATTAGAGCTAGATCTCATTAATTGTATATAATCAACTACAATCAAGCTTAATCCAAATAATCTTTTTATTCTTCTGGCCCTATTACTTAACGTGGCAATTGTGATTGCGGGTGTTTCATCTATATATAATGGTAAATTATATATATTACGCGAGGTTTCAATGTATCTATTTATTTCCTCTTCAGAAACTTTTCCTCTTCTTATGTCGTCCGACTTAATTCTTGCTTGCTCTGAGAGTATTCTAGTTGACAATTGTTCTGAAGACATTTCTAAAGAAAAAAAGGCAATTGAAGACTTCTCTTGTCTTTTTTGAATATGTTGCGCAGCGTTGTAAGCGATGTTTGTAGCAAGCGCTGTTTTACCCATAGATGGTCTTCCAGCTAAAATAACCAAGTCTGACTTATGAAGACCACCCAATTTTTCATCCAGTTCAGTTAATCCCGTTGGCACACCTACTATACCCTGATCATTCTGCATTGCCATTGTTGCCATTTCAATAGTTTGGTCTAAAGCTTGATTGAACTTTAAAAAAGATTGAGAGAAACTTCCTCTTTCAGCTAAATCAAAA
>MDSZ01190076.1_pt1 | contig 12893 bp, 8 predicted proteins | sample 811201 | NCBI WGS metagenome assembly MDSZ01 (sample SAMN05326647, study PRJNA326480) | marine metagenome | isolation source: seawater | place: Indian Ocean: North | collected 2010
TCAAAATGATGTAGTAAAATTTAGATTTAATGTAAGAGACAAATACCCAACAAGAACTTTTACAACTTCTTCAAATTATTTAAATAATGGAAGATTTAAACCAACATGTTATTATAGCATTAGAGACGCTCATACAGAACAAGAAATAATACCTTTTGACACAACATACACTAAAATGAGCGCAGATACTGAAAGTAGTTATTTTAATTTACATATGAACGGATTACAACCAGAAAGGTATTATCGTATTTTAATTAAACATATTAATAGTGATGGTACTACAATATATGACGATAATTATCATTTTAAAGTTGTAAGATAATGGCTGAAAATATAAAATTAAAAAAAACATTTATTAGTCATAAAGAAGCTAATAAAAAATATGGAAAATCTTTTAATGATATAGTTAAAACAAAAAAAAATATTAATTTTAATAAATTAAAAGAAATATATGATGAATTGTTTTATGACATTCCCGAAAGAACATCAGAAAATTCTCATGAAAGTTTAGTAAGAGATTTATATAATCATTTATATGCAAATGATGCATCAAAAAAAGAAAGTAGAATAGATGATTTAAATGAAGCTATAGAACTATTAAATGATGATTTAACAAATTTACAAGTTCCCTTAAACCAAAATTTTTTATTTCCAAATGGGTCCTTCCTAATAGCAGGAATAAATGGAGAAAAATATCAAGGAATGGATACTATATATGTAATGCAAGAAGGGGTAAAAAGAGCTTTTGGAAATTGGGAAATATATTTAACTGTAAGAGAAGCCCTTAAACTACCTTCTTCAAGAACTTTTGATGGAGATGGCCCCATTCCTGCTAATATAGATATGATAGGGGTTTATTACGTATCAGTAGATGAATTAAATGCTATACCTAATGGACACCCAATATACACAGGATCACATTTATCTATTGTAATGCCTCAATTAACAGCAGGGATATCAGAGGATCCTATATATCAAAGATTACCATTTACAAGAATAAATCTCCATTGTGATGGAGTAGAAAGACCAGATATAGCTAATTTAGTAATTTATGATTATTATGTAGATAACACTTTAGGTAACAACTGTACAGTAACATATATAAAAAATGAATTCGAAGGAGATACACAAGAATATACAATAGAAACAGTTAGTATCCCTCCAGGAACTGCTGTAGAATTAGAAATAGCTAGAGATAATGAAGATATGGGTTTATATGGAATACCTCCAGAAGTAATCCATGATAATTATTTTAATTATAATGATAATGTAAATGAACAAGGATTTAGTTTAAAAGCTAGAAATTGGGGAAAAGATAGATACCATAAAGGAGTAGTTTATGCAACAGGTAGAATTAAAGAAAAAAGCGCTGGATGGAAATTATTTAATGCTGTAACTGAAGAAAATTTACAAGCAGTATTTACACTTACTTTTGATGATAAAGTAGGTCCAGATAATAATAGAAGAATATATAAAAATTGTAGACAATTAGATGGATCCTATGTTCCACAATGTTATGGTAATTTTGATCAACCAAGTGGTTTACAAACTTTATTTGATGATCCTAATTTTATTTATTATCATGATAATGTTTATATTCAAAAAGGAGCCCATGATTGTAAAAGAACTTGGAAACCTTACCATAAAACATACAATCTTTATGGTCAACCTATACTTAGAGGGGGTAATGAATATTATATATTATTAGAAATAAATTACTTTTGGAATAATGTGTTTTTCTTTAATTTAAATACACAAAAAGTACATAAAGTAGATGCACCTTATTGGGGATTACAAGGAAATTTTGATGCAAATGGTGCTACTTGGGAGGGATTTGATACAAGTAAACTTGCATTTCCTGGTTTTCAAGGATATGCTACAAATAAATTAGCTTTTGCTTATGGTCAAAATTATTTCAATCCAACTGATGGTGGTAGTGATTTTGGTTATTCTAACACCATGTTAGATATACTTAATGGAAACCCAAGTTCTACAGGTACTGGTACTACATCAAGTCCTTGTAATTATACTCAATCTGAATTAATGAATTATATGGTAAATAATGGAGTATATCCAGAAGGATGTACATTACAAAATTGTTTAGACTGTTAAATATAAAAATATGAATAGAGGTGAATATGATTTAAGAAAAACAGTATATGATAATCGTCAAGCAAAAGAAATTTTAGACGAAGAATTTACAGAATTTACTATTAAAAAATATAGTGTAAAAGAATTTTTTACATTATTTTATGAAAATTTTTATGATATAAAAATTAGAGATATTATAAAAATATATAATCAAAGTGTAAAACATATAGGAGGATATGTAGATCCTAGAGATGAAATAATATCAGATTTAGAAGAGGAAAAACAAAGAATAGAAACACAAATTGCCTCTATAGAAAGAAATCACCCTTATTTTAAAAATGGAGAATTATTAATGGATGCACAATACCAAGGAAATGCAAATGAAACCACAGGCAGAATATCTGCTCCTAGATTTTTAATGCATTCAGGTAAAAAAAGAAGAATAGTATGGGACTATAGTGTTTTTGGAGCAATTAAAACAAGATTAGGCCTTTCTGGTAAAAGGGACGACAAAATACACCTATTCTTAACAACTGCAGCTTTAAATACAATCCCTACAGGACCTCAAATTAGTAGCATAGGAGATATGTTTATATCTAACTATGATGTAAATATTTATGCTGGATAACATATGTATAATAAATTATTAAATGGCATACTCTAAAGATAATAATACTCCAAATCTTTCACAAGATAAAGCTTCTCAAAATTATGTAAGTAATGTATCTTCCATAACTACCGAAGATGCAATAGGCATCACAGATATGTATGTGCCTAAAGATGAAGATAATCAAGGACTAAATGCATTAATCCCTAATATACAAGAAGATTTTCTTACATTTGAAAGAGGAATAACAAGTATAGAAATTGATAGAACTTTTGGAGCCCCTGAAGATTATATAGAATTACACATATATAATAATAGTAATCAACTAATAGCTTCTATTCCAGATTTTAAAGATTTTAGTTCTGATTCAGAAGATGTTTTATCTAATTCTTTAATTTTTGATTCTGAAAATATACTATTAAATTTAGGATATTCTAGTGGTAAATTTAGATTAAAAATAAATATTTTTAAAAGTAAAATATTTAATAGTCTTGGAAGTAATTTTCCTTTTACTATAAAAGAAATATCCACTTCTCGTAGAGAAATTAGAGCAACATCTACTCAAACCAATGAAAATTTAAAAACAGCAGTATCTACTTTTATTTCAGATTTAGAAACAAGTGCATATTTTCAAGAATTTGTCCTAAACTTTGGGGATGATAAAATAATACCATCTATAAATGTATTATTAAATACAGATACAAGTGCTTTTGAAATATTATTTAAAACTTTAAATCCTCTTCCTTCAGAAATGGAGGTAGGAGATATATTTAAAGTAGATGAAGAAATAGTAGATAGTTTCTTTTTAGATGTTGATTTAGGAATTAAATCTATAATTACAACAAGTACCCCTTTACAGGGTCCTAATTTTAACATAGAAGCTGAACAATACATATCTATTCCTTCTAAATTTAGAACATTCGATCAATTATTAGAATATGGTGTAACATCTTCTTATAATCATTTATTAAGTCATTTAGAAAACCCTAGTGATATAAATATCCAATATGATCACATTAGAGCAGTTTCAGAAAGTTTAGAAAACACAGATATTCCTTATCATTTTGAAAATTTTGTTCATTTTGGTAGTGCACTTGAACGTTTAAAAAACTTTGAATACAAATTAAAGTTAATAGAAAATTATGATGTCCAAATAGGAGAAATAGATTCTATTGAAGGAAATGTAACATCTTCTTTAAATGTTTTAAATGCTAAAAAAACAATAACAGATAAAAAGCAAAAACTTATTAAAGAGTTTGATGGATATGAAAAGTTTTTATATTTTGATTCTGGTGCTTTTTCGTGGCCTAAATCAAATTCAGTAAAACCTTATAATAACTATTCTATATCTTCTTCTCAAGCAAAAATATGGTTAGGAAATGAAACAGATATGGCAGGAGATGGTTCATCACATTTTTATGGAGGACAATTATTATCTGCTTCTTTATATGATAAACAAAATGAATATTCTTTAACAAATTTAATCCCTGCTCATATAATAGAAGAATCAAATAATCATTTTTATGTAAATTTTGTAAATATGGTAGGTCAACATTTTGATCATATTTGGACTTACATAAAACACATATCAGAAATATATAATAATCATAATCAACAAGGTATTTCAAAAAACTTAGTTTACCACCAATTAAAAAGTTTAGGTTTAGAAACTTTTGATCAATTTGAAAATGCTAATTTAATAGAATATATTTTAGGAGAAGGATCATCAGGAAGTGCTTTTTATAACTCAAATCATTATTATAATTATTCATTAGATCATCCATCAGCTTCAGGAGCTATAGGGTTATCAGTTTCTTCTTCAGAAACATTAATAACAGCATCAAATGCAGGTTCAATACCTAAAGGAGATATAACAAAAGAAATTTGGAAAAGATTATATCATAATTCTTCTTATCTTTTAGAAACTAAAGGAACTGAAAGAGGAATTAAAGCATTGATGGCCTGTTATGGTATACCTTCTTCTATATTAAACATAAAAGAATATGGAGGTTCAACAACAGTAGTAGGACCTTTAAAAGATTTAAAAACAGCAGATCATTATAAAACATTTACCTATGAAAAAGCTTCATTAGCATTACATGGAGATTCAGGAACTGGAGGGTTTTTTATAAAAACAAAATGGTCTAATTCTTTGGCAGACGATCATTTTTCTACAGCACAACAAGGAAAAAAATCAATAGAATTTAGAATAAAACCAGTAAGATCAAATGATAGATATCATTTATTTTCTTTATCTGGCTCTTCAAGTACTGGAACTAATGTTCTTATGGCAAATGATATTTCTTTATTATTACATCCTTATGTAGGAAGTGATATCTCTTCTTCTGGAGATTCAACTCAATATGGTAAATTAACTTTACATAGAAATGGTTCAGATGTAATTTCTACAGGCAATTTTCCCGTTTTTAATGGTAGTTTTTGGAATATATTTGTAAATGCAAATAGAGAAGAAGGAGGATCTAATGCTGAGATAACTTTTGGTGCTTATCAAGCTAACTTTAATAAAAATATTAGTTCTTATACCCAAACTACTACAACTACAAATTATAATTATAATTTTGGAAGAAATGCAAAAGGAGCTAAAGAAATATATTTTGGAGGAGTACCTGCTAATGATCATGTAAAATACAATAATATAGATGGTTTAATATACTCTGGTTCAATACAAGAGATTAGATTTTATGTAGGAGAAAATTTAAGTGATAGTATTCTTAAAAAACATGCCCTAGAACCTTTTATGTATGCAGGTAATGATGTTTCTTCTTCATATGATAATTTAATTTTAAGATTACCTTTAGGAAGTAATGATCAAGAAAATAGTGGTAGTTTTCATCCTAAATTAGAATTAAATTATGTAGAATTTACGGGAATAGGTAATTCATCTATAGGAGGAGGTTTTATAATAGGAAATTATGAAAGAAATGCTATATCTAATATGTCATCCCAAACATGGGAAGAAGTAATAGAAACTCATCATCTACCTACTCCAGATACTGTTGGGGCTTCAATGACAAGTGAAAAAGTAAGAATAGATGAAGGTACAATAGATGGAAATGTGCTAGTTACAGATGTAAAAATGGAAACATCTACTTTAGATAGACAACCACAAGATTTTGAAGACTTAGGAATATTTTTTTCTCCTACAAATGAAATAAATGAAGATATACTTTATACTTTAGGTTCATTTAGATTAGATGATTATATAGGTTCACCTTTACCTTCAGCTCAAACTGCTTCTAATTATGAAGATTTAAAAGATATAAAAGACATATACCATCAAAAAGTAAAAAATAAATTTAATTATGGAGATTATATAAAATTAATCCAACAAATAGACCACACTTTATTTAAAATAATAAAACAATGGGTACCCTTTAAATCAAACTTAAAAACAGGTCTTTTAATAGAACCTAGTTTTTTAGAAAGAAATAAAATACAAAGAGAATTACCTGTAAGAAGTGATGGTCAAACAATGACAGAAGGATTACATCAAACTTTTGAAGCACAAATATCATCTGATTATGAAGATAATAAGATATATGCACCTGCTAGTTCATCAGATCCTAATACCCCAAATGGTCAATATGAACCAGGTACTTATGTAGTTAGTGATAATAATTTACAATTTGCAACAAACAAATTTGGAGAAAGATTAGAACGAGGAACAAATACAACAATAGAAATATATGATTTATATTTAAATCCTTTTGGAAAAGATCCAAATAGAGAAAATGCACAAGCTTCACAAGCCCCTATAAAACCCTTTACAGATACTAGACCAGCTAATTACATAGCACATCAATCAAGTATTTTATTAGGAAATGCAATGAAAGGAAGACCATCTCGTAGGTATTATAAATACAAAGAATTCAATAGTATATAGTTATGTCCGAAAATTTAAATACTTTAAAACAAGATCAAATTTTTAATTTTACTCCAGGAACTGCTAATGCTCCTGGAATAGGATTTATGACAATAGGAGATACTTTTCAAGTTTCTCATCTTCTTATTAATAGAGTAATAACTAAAAGCTTTGAAGACAGACTATTAGTAGCTGAATTTGATGATGCTTTAATAGATCAAGCAGCATGGTCTAATCCAAGATATAATGGATGTAAAGCAACTGGAACAAAAATCAATATACACACAGAAGGAGATATATCTTATGGTTTAAATCCAGTAATAAACAATGAAACTACAGCTATTTATATAGCTAATAGTGTAATAGGAGGTATGGAAGATCCTCAATTTGCTTCTATACGAAACCATTCTTATTTAAATATAGATAAAATAGTTGTTGTAACCTTAAATGATGATTCAGTACAAGTATTAGATAGAAATGTAGAAGGTTTTGATGAATTTCATAGATTTATAACAAACGATTTACCCACAGGAGCTTCTTTTAATATGATGGTATTAGATGATTCTATTGGAACTAATTTAAAACAAGATTACAAAGTTAAAATGAATAAAGGATTCTTAATGACTACTTTTGAATTTAATTTTGCAGGAGAATTTTCATCTTCAATTTTAGCAAATGAAGGTTTTCATGGTAAAACACTTATTGAAAATAATTCAATGTATCTTTATAAAGGAGGAGAATTTTCAGGAAGTTTATTTATAACAGGAGTTAATGCTGAAGGAACTGCAGCACAAAATGCAAATAATGCAAATCAAGGTGAAGAATTAAGATTTAGATATGCTATAAATGAAATGTTTGAAGGAGGTTCAGCTAATAGAGGAAATTTATTTGGTCGAGCTCATATGGGTCCTTCATTTGCTTCTTCTTCCATTAGAGAAAATAAATTCACAAGACAGTTTTTTAGTGGATCTTATGGGTTTATTATAGATACACCAACTGGGTCTTTTAATAATGAAGTAGCCAGAAATTCAGGATTAGGAAAAGCATCTAGATTTATAGGAATAAGTTGCTTGAATTTTTTAAGAGACAATAATGCTGATAATACTTTAGCAAATAAAGATAAAACAGAATTACATGTTACCTTTTTTGAAGGTACAAAAGATTTTGCTCCTGGAGCTAATGATGAAAGAAGTATAAGCACTTTTGAAGTAGATTCTAATCAAGGAGCACTACAACTAGCAGATCATTGTTATGATTTTTTACCTACAACTCATGAATTAATACTTAAGGGTCCTGGAGACTCTAGATTTATGCCTACAATAAATACTTTTGAAGACACTTGGAGAAATGCATATTTACAAGCTACAGCATCAGGATTTACTTATGGAACAGCTGAATTTACAGGATCTTTTGGATGTTTAGAATTAGGATCTACAGCTTTTAATAATGGTAGAATACAACCAGGAACAAACATTGATGTAATAAAAGATGCTAACGTGTATGTACAAGGAGGAGCTTTAGGACAAGTAGGTTATATAGGTTCATTTTCTTCAAGTAATGCTAATCATAAAAATTCAATATCAGGATCCATGACTTCTGACAATTATTACTCAGGATCTTTTAATTATGAACTTTCATTTTTAGATAAAGATCATGTACTTATATCAGATGTAGATAAAGATTCTGAATTATTTGATGGAATAGGAACTAGAGGAGTAGCTATTATTCCTGAATTTACACATCCAACAATTAAAGATAACATAAGATTTTATCTCAGAAAAGCAGGATTAATACCACAAGCTCCTGGAACTAAAATAGTTAGAGAAACTAGAGAAAGATAAAATTGCAATTTTTTAAAAACATTTATATTTATAATAAAATACAATACAATGGGATACTTAGATAAAACTTCAATAACAGTAGATGCGATTCTTACAAAAAGGGGTCGTGAGTTACTAGCTAAAAATGATGGTTCATTTGCTATTACACAATTTGCTTTAGGAGATGATGAAATTGATTATTCATTATTTAATGAAAACCACCCTAATGGAACTCAATATTCTGCAGAAGCAATTGAAAATATGCCCTTAATTGAGGCTATGCCTGATGGAGCTAATATGTTACAATCAAGATTAATTACATTAAGAAGAGGAACATCAGCAATACCATACATTAAGGTAGCAAACCAAACAGGAATAGAATTAGTAAAAGGAACAACAATTAATATCAATCCACAAACATATAACATAAGTGGTAATAATTTAGCATCTTACGAACCTGGAGGATATAGATTTACTTTAATAGATAATAGATTAAGAGATGAATTTAGAGCAAATGTAAGAACTACACAAAACCAGCAAGCAAATCAAATAGTAGCATCTTACACAGCATTATCTAATGTAGCAGCCCAAGAAACAATAACAGCAAGATCTGTAATGATTAGAGCAACACAAAATAACGCTTTATTTACTGCTACTTTAACTTCTTTAACAACTAGTATTATAATTGAAGGAGTAACAACAGGAGCAAGATTAACAATCCCATTTACAGTAACTTCAACTTAAAAAAATAACAAATGAGTTTAAACAGATTTGACCCATCAAACGATATAGTAATATTACCAGATCCAGCACCCGTAGTTACATCAACTTGGACAGGCAATGATAACAATTTAGGAGCAGGAAATAATTTTACATCTTCAGTTCAATCAGCATCAGTAGAATCACCTACGGGATCCGTAAATTTCTTTTTAGATGTATATAATGAAGTATCAACTTCAGCAAATTCAGAAGTACAATATTCTATAGCTTATGGTCACAGATATGGTTCTGGTTCTCCTGATTTTACAAACGATACTGGTTCTTTTGGATTAAGTGCTACTAGAGTAAATTATAACCAATATAGACAATTAGTTTTTAGAGATGAAACCCAATTTTTTACATTTGGTTCTCATACTCCTGATCATATTTACATAATTAATATAAATAGATCAAGATATAAACAAAAATTATCAGCAGGATCTTTAGATTTAGTTATTTCTGGAGCTAATATAGATTTTCCATTAGATAGTAATATAAGACTAACAGACGATAGTGTAAGTAGAGGAGCTACTCCACAAAATCCAAATTATGTAGGAACTAATTTAGGAGGTTATTATAATATAGTTTCAGGATCAAATGGTATAATGCAAGGTAGCACAATTAATCAAAAAGGGGGAAGCTCATCTTATGGTTTCTTTTACCCTCATGCTGGACTTATAATATTAAATGCTGATATGTTTACTTGTTCAGTTGCGGGGGGATCAGGTATGGATTACCCTAAACAAAATATTGGATTATCAACAAATAGAGATTTAAACCATGTTGCGTTTTTTAATGCAATATCATCATCATCTACTTTTATTATAGACAGTGAAGAAGACATAAATTCTCAATTTTATTTTGTTAGAGCAAGAAATAGTGAATTTAATTATACTAATAACCCATCTTTTACTAGTGGTAGTTCTCAAGGAAATTTATTATTTAATACTATGATTCAAAATCCAAAAACATTTATAACCACAGTAGGAATGTATAATGATAATAATGATCTAGTAGCTGTTGCTAAATTAAGTCAACCTATTGCAAAAGATTTTACAAAAGAAGCCCTTATTAGAGTAAAATTAGATTACTAAAATGTTACCTAAATGGCGTACATCTATAAGAAATTCACAGCACAAGATAAAGCATTAATACCTTTTAACGCCCATAAACAGTATAATTTTACATCTGCTTCTGCTGCGTCTAATTCTGTAACTCATCATCATACACAATGGACTTCTGAATCTATCTCTTTATATAGCACTGCAAGTTCTATTTATGGTGGTGATTCAAAAAATGTCATAAAATATTATCAAATAGATCATTTATTTTATAGAGATTATTTAGAATCAGTAGGAAATAGATACGGTCTTATAAATTATTTAAAACAACCTAGAAAATTATATAAAAAAGCAAACATATTGTCTATCCCCACAGGATTATATGGTTTTGAAATAAGAAAAGGATCATTTTATTTAAGTTCTAGTTTTTATGAAGTAACAGATGATAGTACAGGAAATTTAATTATTAGTGGAACTAATTTAAGTGATTATCCCGATGATATACAAGAAAATGTATTTAGTTTAGAACCAGTAAAAGGTTTTAAAAGATTTGATTTAGATGTATTTAGTGATTATGTAAATTATGAATTTCTTGAGGGAAAAGATGACCCTGGAAAACATGATTTAATTGTTGGAAGTTATTGGAGAAGAGGAAAAACAAACCCTAACCCTATTTTAACCTACACTACAGATAAAAATGTAGGATTAAATCAAACTTATATTCCTGAAATAGCAGCAAAAGAAAGAGATGATAGTTATTTTAGAAATGAATTATTTTTTAATAAAATGAATTATTCTGTAGGGGGTGGTATATCAAATGCTTCACAATTATCTTTTACTAGTACAAATACTTCTTTTATATCATCATCACACCATCCCAGATTTAATTTTGGAAAAGATAACGACTTCAGTATATCTTTTTACATGTCCCCTCAAACGACAGGTTCGGATTCAATCTCAACAGATAATTTTGATGAAAACGAAAAACGACATATAATTAATAAAAGTGGAGCTTCATCAAAACATAGAGAAGATAATTTAAACCAAAGTTTAGAAACTTTTCCTAAACCACAATTTCCTTTTGAAATATATTTTCAAAGTAGTTCCATATATTTTAATAGGTCTGATGGAAATGAAGTTTATTCTATTAATGCCAAATTAACAACAGGATCTTTATCTGGATCACAACATATAACATGCCAACAAACAGGTTCTAAAATGCAAATTTGGCATAATGGATATTTAGTAAAAGAAGAAACAAAAACAATAGTTAATGAAACAAAAAACAATTCAAATTTATGTATAGGTACTAAAAGATTATTTTCAGAAGCAGACACAAGCAATACAGTTCCTGATAAAAATTATAATGGATTTTTAAGTAATATTAATATTTGGTCTAGAGCATATTCAGATACTCAAATAAAAAATATATCAGAAAGTCTAAATGGTTCTCCTTATATAGGAAATATATTTTATCAACATGGTTTTGCTACCATTACTCATCCAAAATATTTAACAATTTTAGGAGGAGCAGGAACAGGAGAAATGGCAGTAGGAGAAGATTTTATAGTAGGAGCAGATGAAAATTATCAAATAAATACTTTACAATTTCAAGGATCACATTTAATTTATGAACATGAGTATCAATGCACAGTAAGTGAACATGAATATAATGGAACTACGAATATAACAGCAAGAAAAAATCAAGATAAAGAAACATTTGAATTATCTAATTTTGCTACTGGTTCATATTTTAAACCTTATGTTACAACAGTTGGTTTATATAATGAAGAAGGAGAATTATTAGTAGTCGGTAAATTAGGACAACCTATAAAAATGTCTGACGAAACAGATACAACCTTTGTTCTTCGTTGGGACTCTTAAAAATAATATATGTATAACAAAATAATAAAAGTTTTAATAAATTAATTAATTAATATGGCATTACAAACACCAGCAACATTAAAAGGATACTTCAATACGGGAGATAAACCAACAGAAGCTAATTTTATAGATCTTATAGATTCTTCAGTATACACAATTAATAGTGGAGAAGTAACCTTAGACACAGATACAGCAACAGAGATACCCGCAATAGCAATTCCCGCTGGTTCTTTAATAACTAACTACTTTATAGTAGTTACTACTCAAATTACAATGAGTAGTGGTACTATTGGTCACCAAATTGGAACATCAGCAAATGGAGAACAATTATCAGCAGCAGTTGCAAATTCATTATCAACAGCAGTTACTTCTTTAGCAGTAGGACACGGAGCAGCAGTAGATGCGGCTATGAATACAGCTCTTTCAGGTAATTCAGCTATAGTACCAGTTGTAGGAACAACTTATCGTTCAGCAGCAACAGATGTTCATTTTACTTTAGACTTTGGTGCAGCAGTCACAGCAGGTAAGGTAATTTGTGGTGTACAATTTGTCAAATTAACTTAAGACATTAAAAATACTTAATAAAAGACCTTGGTTTTCTAGGGTCTTTTTTTTACATTCATTATATGTGGTATTACTCAAATAAACAAATTAATGAAATCGTTGACCTTCCTGAAGGAGCATTTGGTTTTATTTACCAAACAACTCACTTACCAACTGGAAAAAAATATATTGGTAAAAAATCTTTAATTTACAATTTAAAGAAAAAATTAGGTAAAAAAGAAAAA
>MDSZ01247812.1_pt1 | contig 12893 bp, 13 predicted proteins | sample 811201 | NCBI WGS metagenome assembly MDSZ01 (sample SAMN05326647, study PRJNA326480) | marine metagenome | isolation source: seawater | place: Indian Ocean: North | collected 2010
ATTCTCTATAAACAAACATTACTACATCAGCATCTTGCTCAATAGATCCTGATTCTCTCAAATCTGATAACTGTGGCTTTTTATCATCTCTTTGTTCAACAGCTCTTGATAATTGAGAAAGTGCAAGAACTGGGACAGCCAGTTCCTTTGCTAATGCTTTTAATCCTTGTGTGATCTCTGAAATCTCTTGTACTCTACCATTATTTGAATTAGATGCTCTCATAAGCTGGATGTAATCAATTACAACCATATCTAAGCCATAAAGTCTTTTAATCCTTCTCGCTCGATTACTTAAAGCAGCAATTGTTATGGCTGGAGTTTCATCAATATAAAGAGGTAATTCAGATATATCTTTAGATGTCTCGATAAATTTATCAAATTGTTCCTCAGAAATTTTTCCTCGCCTGATATCATTAGATTTTATTCTTGCTTGTTCAGCTAAAATTCTTGTTGAAAGTTGTTCTGATGACATTTCTAGAGAGAAAAAAGCAACTGAGGATTTTTCACCAGACTCCTGGATTTTTTTTGCTGCATTAAAAGCTATATTTGTAGCAAGCGCAGTTTTACCCATAGATGGCCTTCCTGCAATAATTATCAAATCAGATTTATGTAATCCACCCAATCTATCATCTAAGTCTCTCAATCCAGTTGGCACGCCAACAATTCCTTCTTCATTTTTGTAAGCATTAGAAGCCATTTCAATTGTTTGCCTCATCGCTTCATCGAACTTAATTAAAGATGAGTTAAAAGAACCTTTTTCAGCAAGATCAAATAAATATTTTTCATAGTTCTCAATTATTTTTTGGCCATCTATTTCTAAATCATTAAGTTTTGCTTGATCTATTACTTCTCCGGAAATTTTTATTAATTCTCTTTTTACATATAAATCAAATATAAGCTTTGAATATTCCAACGCTTGTCTCGAAGATGTTGAAAATTTTGTAATTTTAACTAAATATTCTGGAACATTTAAATCATCTTTTTCTTTTTCAAAGTAATTTTTTAAAGTTATCGGATTAGCTAATAATCCAGCGTAAATTAATTTTTCTAATGCATTAAATATTTTTTTATGTATTGGATCATAAAAGTTTTTACTTGATATTATTAAACTAACTTCATCAAAAATTTCATTAGATAGTAGTATAGATCCAATAACTGATTGTTCTGCCTCTATGTTATTTGGCAATTCATCAAGTTTAGTTTTTAGGATATTTAGAGATTGGGACATTTCTAATGTTAAGTATAATTATTAAAAAAACAAAGAATTTATTAAGCTGGGGAAAAAAATGTATAATTATTGATCTTCTTCTTGAGGCAAGACTTTTATCTTTATATTTGTTTGTAAATCTGAATGTAGGTTCAATATAACATTATATAGACCCAATGACTTAATTTCTCTAGTCAATTGTATCATTGAAGGATTAATTTCAATCTTTTCAGACTCATTAATAACTTTAGAAATTTCTGTAGGTTTAACTGAACCATATAATTCTTTATTTTCTGTGCTTAATTTTTTTATTGAAAATTCTTTATTATTTAACTTTGCATCAATTTCTTTTGCAACATTTTTTTTATCTTGGTCTTTTTTATTTAATTCTACTCTTAATTTTTCTACTTCCTTAATATTTTCTTTTGATGCAAAAAGAGCTTTTTTTTTTGCAATTAGAAAGTTTCTCGCAAAACCTCTTCTCACATCAATAACCTCGCCTATGGAACCAATTTTTCTTACGTTTTCAAGAAGTATTACTTTCATGTTTATAATAATGCTAAATTTCTGGCTCTTTTTATTGATAATGATAAATCTCTTTGTTTTTTTTGACTTACGGATGTTATCCTTGAAGGTAATATCTTTCCATTTTCAGACACATATTTTTTTAAAACTTTAATGTTTTTGTAGTCTATCACTGGAGCTCCTTTTCCAGATAGTGGACATTTTTTTTTGAATTTATATTTCTGGTTTTGAAAAACACTTAATTTCGAAAAGTTATTTTGTGAGTTTTTCTTTTTTAAGTTTCTTTTTTTCATTATCTATTTTTTTAAATTTTCATCATTTTTTTTAAAATAATCAGTGTCGAGATCTAATTTTTTTACTCTTACAGTTAAAAATCTTAATAGATTTTTATCAATTTTTTCATTTTTTTCTAATTCATTTATAGTTTTACCATTTCCCTCAATTTTAAAATGAAGATAGTTACCTTTTTTGTTCTTTTTTATTAAATATGATAAGTGCATCAACCCCCAGCTTTCAAATTTTATTAAATTTCCATTATTACTCTCAATTATTTTAGTATATTTCTCTTGCAACTGCTTTATCTGAGATGGCGAGGTATCTTGCCTTGCTATTATTGTATGTTCGTAAAAGTTCATATAATTTTCTAGAAAAAATGAGGATATACTATTATAAATTTTTAATTACAATACTAAAAAACACTTAATTTATTAACATTTTTATGTATTCTATAATATTTCCTGGTCAAGGATCCCAAATTGTAGGAATGGCTAAAGACTTTTATGATAATTTTATTTATGTGAAAGATTATTTTTCCGCAGCCAATGAAATATTAAATAAAAATTTAAGTAAAATTATATTAGAAGGACCAAAAGAAGAATTAGATCAAACAGAAAATACTCAAGCAGCTATTTTCATAGTAAGTTATTCAATTTTTAAAGTAATAGAGAAAGAAACTGATTTTAAACTTAAAAAAGCGAAATATTTTGCAGGACATTCTCTTGGAGAATATTCGGCATTATGTTGTGCCGAGTCTATAAACTTTGATCAGACGATCAATTTATTAAAAATTAGAGGTAGAGCAATGCAAAATGCTTTGCCTAAGGGCGAGGGAGGAATGCTCGCTGTTCTTGGTGAAGATATTGATCAAATAAATCGAATTTTAAAAGATAATAATAATAAATTTGAGTGTTTTATTGCTAATGATAATACTGTTGGTCAAATAGTTGTAAGTGGAAAGGTAGTCTCATTAGAGGCTTTGGGAAATGAACTAAAAAACAAAAATATTAAATTTATCAAATTACCTGTCAGTGCACCTTTTCATTGTCCTTTGATGAAAAAAGCTACGCATGAAATGAAAGATGAAATTCATAACACGAATTTCAAAGACCCTGTTGTTGAAATAATTTCAAATGTTACAGCCACATCTCAAAATAACTCACATAAGATTAAAGAATTGCTTATTGATCAAATAGAAAAACCTGTTAAATGGAGAGAAAGTGTTAACAATATGATAAGCCTAGGCGTGAATAGATTTATTGAAGTTGGTCCTGGAAAAGTTTTGTCTGGTTTAATAAAAAGAATTGATAGAAATGTAAAAATAAATCAGGTAAACAATTTGACTGATATAAAAAACTTAAACAATGATTAACTTAAAAAATTTAAACATTCTTTTGACGGGAGCAACTGGTGTAATAGGCAATTCTATACTAGAAAAATTAAATAACTTTGATGCAAAAATTATAGCAACAGGAACCAATTCAGAAAAATTAAATAAAATTCAGAATAAATTTAAAAATGTAATAACTAAAAAATTTGATATTTTAGATCATTCATTAATTGAAACATTTATAAATGAATGTAATGACATTTTTCAAAATAAAATTGATGTTTTAATAAATAATGCTGGTGTAACACAAGATAATTTATCTATAAGAATGAAAGATGAGGAATGGAACAAAGTAATAAATTTAAATTTATCGTCAACTTTTTTTTTAAGTAAAAACGTAATAAAAAAAATGTTAAAAAATAAAAATGGTAAAATAATAAATATTACTTCTATAGTTGGACATACTGGAAATATTGGACAGGCAAATTATGCAGCTTCTAAAGCAGGTATAATAGGAATGTCTAAAAGCCTTGCTTTGGAATATGGAAAAAAGAACATTCGAATAAACTGTATATCACCTGGATTCATCAAATCTGAAATGACAGATCAAATAAATGAGAATTTTAGAAAATCACTAGAGGAAAAAATTTCCCTAGAGAGATTTGGAACACCCGAAGATGTAGCCAATGCAGCGTTATTCCTATCCTCTGAGTTGTCAGATTACATTACAGGAGAAACTATCCATGTTAATGGAGGCATGTATTTTAGTTGACAAAATAGTATAAATACTTATTAACAAATTTAATTAATAAGGAAAAAATGTCAGAAGATATTTCAAGTAAAGTTAAAAAAATAGTTGCAGATCACTTAGGTATAGACGAAGCGAAAGTAACAGATGAGTCAAGCTTCATCGATGATTTAGGTGCTGATAGCTTAGACACTGTGGAACTAGTAATGGCTTTTGAAGAAGAATTTGGTTCTGAAATTTCAGATAGCGATGCAGAAAAAATTCTTACTGTAGGCGATGCTGTCAAATTTATAGAAAATAAAGCTAACTAACCTTCAACACAAATGTCCAGCTCTAAAAAAGGTGGGATGTATATTCTCTCTTCCCCTTCTGGTGCTGGGAAAACTACTCTCGTAAAAAAAATTGCAAAAAATAATAGCTTTTTAGTTTCTATATCACACACAACAAGATTACCGAGACCAAATGAAAAAAATGGAAAAGATTATTATTTTGTTTCAAAAAATAATTTTAAAAAACTTATAAAAAAAAAAGAATTCTTAGAGCATGCTAAAGTTTTTGACAATTATTATGGTTCCTCTAAAAAATTAGTCACAGAAAAACTTAAAGAGGGAAAAAATATTGTATTTGATATAGATTGGCAAGGAACAAGACAGATAAGGAATAAAAAACTTAATTACAAATTGCTTACAATTTTTATCTTACCTCCATCAAAAGACGAACTTTTAAAAAGACTTTTAAAAAGAGAAAAAAAAAATATGAAAACAGTAAAAAAAAGAATGAAAGAATTTAAAAAAGATTTAGTAAGGTGGAAAGAATACGATTATGTAGTTATCAATGATAACTTAAACTTGTGTTATAAAAATATAATGAGCAAAATTAAAAAAAAAAATAAAATTTCATTCGACAGAAATTTTATATCAAATCACGTGAAAAGATTAATGGCTTAATTTTTCATAAAATTTACAAATTTCATAATATTGATTTTTAGTCAGATTTTGAGGTCTTAGATTTAAATTTATGTCCAATTTTTTTGCAATTTTTTCATAATCAATAAATAATTGTTTCATTGGTTTCCTGATCATTTTTCTTCTATGATTAAAAAATATATTAGTCAAATGCTCAAGATGACTTGGTTTTTTCAAATTCTCTATTTTTAGTTTTGGTGTTAACATTATTAAAGAGCTCCAAACTTTTGGTTTAGGAAAAAAACAAATTGGATCAATATCTAAAATTTTTTTGGAGTCTAATTTCCAAGATGTTATAATTGATAGCCTTCCATAATTCTTCGTGTTCTCTTTAGCAACAATTCTATCAGCCACTTCTTTTTGAAATACAAAAATAAATTTTTTAAACTTTTTACTTAGATCATCAAGTTTAATAAAGTTTGTTAGAATTTTTGTTGAAATATTATAGGGCAAGTTGCCAAATATTTTTACTGGAACATTATATTCAATATTATTAAAACAGTTTAATATATCTTTATTTTCTACTTTTATATTGTTACCAAATTTCTCTTTAAGTATTGATACACATCTTTCATCTTTTTCGATTAGATGAATTTCTCTAGGCTTTTTATTTAATATTTTTTCTGTTAGATTTCCAGTTCCCGGGCCTATTTCTAAGATTATATCTTTTTCAGAGATATCACCAATATCAACTATTTTTGATAATATATTGCTGTCATTTAAAAAATTTTGACCTAAACTTTTTTTTGGTTTTATTTTCATCTGATTTTTTCTGCAAAGTTCATTGCATAGAAAAAAGAAGTTGGATCAGATTTTTTCTGTCCTAGCATTTTAGAATTAGGTCCATGATCTGGAGATATTCTCACGAAAGGAAGCCCTACAGTAATATTAATAGCATCGAAATTAAATAAAGTTTTAATAGGAGTTAGGACTTGGTCATGGTACATGCCGATAACAATATTATACCGATCTAGGTTTTTTTTTATAAAAAAAGTATCTGCAGAAAAAGGACCGCTAACATTAATTCCTCTTTTTTTTAAGGATTTAATAGAAGGTATAATTATATTCTCTTCCTCACTAAAATTATCTATGGTTTCACAATGCGGATTCAAACCCAGTAGAGCAAATCTAGGTGTTTTCTTCAAAACTTTGCAATAAAAATTATTTAAATTAATAATATTCTTACAAATTTTATCCTTTTTTATCTCTTTGGCTACTTTTTTTAATGGTAAATGAGTTGTTATTGGAGAAACAGAAAACTTATTATTATAAATTAGCATCACTTCATTTTCTGAATTAGTTTTTTTCGACAAGTATTCAGTTATCCCAGGAAATTTCTTTTTTAAAAATGATTTCTTCGAAACAGGTCCATTTATAAAAACGACTTTACTTTTATTTTTTTTAATAATTTCAAGAGACTTTTTAAAACTATTTTCTATATATTTATTTGATTTATTTGAAATTTTATCGAATGTTTTTATGAAATCAAAATCAATATTGATAATATTTACTATATTTTTTTTTGCCTGATTAATATTTTCAATCTCATTTATTGGGAACAAAAGATTTAACTTATTTAATTGGTTTTTTAATAATTGTACGCTTCCTATTAGAATAACTTTTTTTTTTCTCTTTTTCTTTTTAATAAAATATTTACCAATAATTTCAGAAAAAATACTGTAAGGTTCACCTAAAACAATAATTATAAACTTAGTATTCATTAATTTTTGAATTTTGTTTTAATTTTTTATAAAATAAAAGTGAAAATTGATTTAATTGTCTATTTTTTTCAAATCTTATTATTTCCTCAAGTTCCTTATCAATATCTATAATTTGTTTCATCTCTTTTTTGTCATTCAATTTTAATATTAAATATCCATTAGGATATTTTAAAGGTTGAGTAATATCTCCTTTTTTTAATTTTATTAAAATATTATTAAGTTCTTCAGATAGTAGTGTCTCTTTAATCCATCCTATTTCACCACCTTTATTAGCACTATTAGAAATACTAAATTTTGAAGCTGCCGATTTAAAATCATTTTTATTAATATACTCTGAAATTTGTTTTATTTTATTTTTGTAAGTTTCATCTTTTTCTATTTCGAATAATATCTCAAATAATTCATATTCAAATTTTTTATCATTTGAAATTTTTTTAACTAAATCTTTTCTAAGTTTATTTCTGTTAATTTTTACTAATGAATTATATTTTTTGAATATTAATTCATTCCATAGACCTTCATATTGAATTTTTTCTACAATTTTTGAATATTCAATATCGTAATTATTTAAAATGCCTAAAAATTCACTTTCGTTTTTTACATTTTTATATTTGAATAAATTCTTTTTTACTTCTGTGGCAATTTTTTCTTTATCTACATTTTGAAATATTCTGTCTAACTCTTTTTTCTTTATAATTTCTTTAATAAGTGAGTTTAAGGATATTTTTAATATTTCTTCTTCTGATAATTTTGCTAAATTTGGTTTAAGAAAAATTAGATAGTTTTTTTCATCAATAATATCAATATTTGTAATTATTTGGTCATCAATTTTATACTTAATTTGAATTTTTGAATAACTTACATCTAAAAATAAAAATATAAAAAAAAATACGTAAATAAATATTTTTTTTTTCTTAAACATAAATTAATTTCCTACTAAAGATCCAACATTCGGCACAACAAGGTCCGTAAAAGGTATTATTTTCAGTAAAAATGAAAGGTTCTTACTCGGCTCCAAGCTACCATCCCTGTAGAATGATTTATTAAAATTTAAAAGTAAGGCTATACAATCTGTCTCATGAGAATAAATTAAATCATAATACTCTGTAAAATTGTCGTTTAAATCTCTCGAAACTTCAAATGTAATTTTATTTTCGTTATTGAAAGAAAACCTACTTGTGTTTTTTATACTTTCTACTTCTGGAAGATCATTGTGTTCAGAGTAATATGAAATATTTGTAAAAAAATTATTTACACTAAAATCAAGTCCAAATTGATCTAAATTGGAATACTTCAAATCCTTGTCATAAGAAAAAAAATATTTAAACTTTGCATTGTCGTTAATATTATAATTAAAATTACCAAAAAAATCTGATCTTTTATTATTTAATTTTGATTTTGTTGGCATCCTGTAATCTTCGTTATGTTTTAAAACATTAGCAATATTAAAGTCCAAAATATTTGTTCCTTCATTATTATTTCTTTTAAATTCCAAACCCATAGTCAAAGACTCTCCACCTTCAACTTGAGAGGTTGAACTAATTCTATTAATATCAAAGGCGCTATTATAATTCAGAAATACATCTTTTGATGATAAATCATTATTTCCATTTGGACTGTATCTAAAAGACAACAAAGGTTTTAAGTAATGAGTATAATTTTCCATTTCTTTTTTTAAAGGAAGACTAGTGTCAAATTTGAATAGTCCTAATAATTTGTAATTTAAATTTTCATCAAATGCTGTAGAATTATTTGAATAATTGTTAGAATTTTTTAATAAAAAATTATAATTATTTACCAATCCTTTAGAATTTATAAAATCGTTAGAGGTAAACAAAAAATCATTTATTAAAACCAAATCAGTTACATTAGTATCATAAACTTTATTATATCCGTAAGAATTAAAAGAAAAATTTCCATTATAATTTTCAGGTATCTCAAGATTCCTGTAAAAATTAAAATCTGGGAATATATATTGATATCTGTCATTATTATTTCTAGATAAATCTTCAAATACTTTGAATGATGTAAATAAACTCGCATTATCATATTCAAAACTTAAGTCTAAATTTGACAATAAAAGACTGTCACTTGTAATTAAATCAGATCTTTCAATTAATTTATGTGTCTTTAAAAAATTATCACCTTTTACATTTTGTAAATTTAAATCAAAACTAACATTATTAATTATGCCTGATTGATTGTAAAATAAATGCCCTTTTGTCCCAGCATCACCAATCAATAAACTAAAATCACTTAAAATATTAGAACTCTGTAAAGCTTGTCTATATTCATTCTGTAATAAAAAGCTTTTATCAGCATAAAATCTTGGATTAAAAGTTACATCTTTATCATTTCCTAATATTTTAAAATATGGCAAATTTACAGAAGTGCCAAGACTGTCAGAACTTGTATATGATGGTGTTAAAAATCCAGATTTTCTTTTTATTGTTGGGTCTGGATGGTTAAAATAGGGTAAGTAAAATACTTTATAATCAAATATTTTTAACCAAGAATTTCTGTATTCAAATATTTTTTTTTCTTTATCGTGCTTAAATTCATCAGCACTTAGTTCCCAACCTCTACATTTTTTATTTTCAATATTGCATGTACTGAAAACTGCTTTGTAAACTTTTAATTCTCTATCATTTGAGTAAGAGCTTCTACCTTTTAAAGTAGGGTCATTTTTTTCATTACCAAAGTAAGAGTCTATAAATTTAACTTTAAGTTCTTTACCAGCAATCTCATTATTTTTTAAATTTACTATTGAATTTTCAAAAAAATATTTATTTTTATTCTTATCAATAACAACTGAATTTTTTGATTTTATTAATTCTTTTTCTATATTAAAGATAAAATTATCTTTTAAATTATAAATATTATTCTCATTGTCTTCAATCTTGGTATTTTCTGAACTATAAATAATATTTAAAGTTCTATCGAAATAAACGTTACTTGAAATTATTTTATATTTATTATTAATTTCAAATTTAGTGCTGTTTTCACTAAATATTAAATCCTTTAGGCGGTTATATTTAATATTGTTACTCCGAATTGAAATCCCAGCATTTTTATCGCTCAATAAAACATTATTTTTAAAAATTATAATTTGTTTTTCTTTGTTATAAGAAACTTTATCAGATAAAATATTTATGTTTTTTTCTGGAATATCAGTTTCGGAATTCTCTGCTATTATTAAATTACCATTATTCTTAACATCCATATTTTCTGCTTTAAATTTGATTTCTTCAGACCATAAACTTGTTGAAAATAGCAGCACAATAAGAAAACTTTTAAATAAAATATTAATTCTCATTAATTCTTAATAATCCTATATTGCAAATCAAAAACATAATTAAAAGTGGTATCCAAACAGATAAATATATTGGAAGCACTCCATTATTACCTAATAAACTTGAAAAATAGTTAAGGTAATAAATTATAACCGAAATAAAAATTCCAATACTAATTATAAAAAATTTTGATTTTATACGTTTAAGTTTATTTATTATAATAAATCCCAATATTGTCATTAATATATAAAACATCGGCATGCTATATATTTTATTTAAATGTATCTTTATATCTGTATTAGAATATCCGATATTTAAATAGCTACTTGATAAATTGTGTAATTCATAAATATTTAATGCATTTAAATTAGAAAACAAATTTGAAATTATCTCTCCATCGAAAGATGAATTATGCACATAGCTTTTAAGTTTTTTTGTGTTGCCTTTTTCATTTAGTATTGAAACATTGTTTAATTGCCAATTTTTTGAATTTATATTTGCTGTCTCAGCTAAAATAGTATTTTTGCTTTCATAATATCTATTTGTTTCATTTATAGTCAAATATTTTAGTTTATTTTTATTAAGTTTTTCAGCGTGAATTATGTATAGCTTGTTATCTATTTCTTCTTTTATCCATAAACCATCATCATTGACTACTGCTAAGTATTCATTTGAATTAGAAAATCTATTTTTTATATCTAAATAATGGCTTTTTAAACTCGAGGATAGTGAATAGTAAAATATTAACAAAAAAATTCCTAAAATTGAGGTAATGAATGTCAAAAGATAAACTATTTTTAAATTACTAATACCATTAGAATTGAATATTTCTAATTCGCTTTTATCATTCAACTCTATATAAAATAATTTAATAGCTATAAAAAAAATAAAAGGAAGAATTTCAAAAATTAAAGAAGGGGCATTAAGAATCGATAGATATATAATATAGAGAACTTCTATATTGTGTTTCTCAGAAAATCTAACCTCTTCAAAAAAATTTATCAATATAACTACACAAAAAAATATAAGACTTACTTTTATAAATTTTTCAAAAAATAATGAGCACATATATGTTTGATATTTTTTTAGTTTCATAAATGCCTCAGATTAAAATTTGTTTTTATTAAAATATAAAAATAAAATAAAACTATGAAAATTATAGGCAGTAATAGAAATAAGATTTCAGTATATAAGCTTGAATTAATAAATTTATAACTCAACTCAGAAAATACAATTATAAAAAAACCTGAAATAAAAATAAAAAATTTAAAAAAATTTTGTAAATAATTAAATTTTGTTTTTAAAATAATTAATGAAGCTATTAGAGATATTGCGATTATATAAGTTGGATTTACAATTCTTTTAAATACTTCTTCATAAATATCTTTAACTAAAAAAGAATTTTGTTCCCCGCACCTTAATTTATCATTTTTTCTTTCTTTTAAAAATTTCTTTAAACAATAAATTAGAAAAGTACTTTTTGTTTCTCCTAATTTTCTATCTTTTCTAGTTTTAAAATTAATATCTGTTAGTTCATATATAGTTTCTGTAAAACCTAGATTAAAATTTCCTTTTTTGTCTATATTGATTATTTTACCATCATACAGTTTGAAGTTATAACCTAAATCATTCTGATTTAGCTTTCCTTTTCTTGCAATTATTATTTTATTTTCACCCGTATTTAATTTTTCTTTAATATAAATTCCATTTAAGATTCCATTTTCATTATATTCCTCAACAAAAATATTTAAATTATTCATAACTTTAGAAAATTTCTTCTCTTGAATTAATTTTGGAAAAAAATCAATTGATGAATTTTTTAGATAATTTTGAGCTAAATTTTGAGAATATGGAACAATTAGTGTATTTAAAATTATCTGCAATAAAACAAAAGTAAAAGAAACCTTAAAAATAAAATTAATAAATGAGATTTTTTTGATACCGTTCATCCAAAAAACTAGTATTTCATTATTATCTTCATATCTGCTTATGATTACATAAAGACTCAAAAAATATGCAAAAACTAACAGTTTAGAAAAAATTTTTGGTATATTTAGTAAAGAATAAATAAAATACACCTTAAATGAGTGACCTTGTTCAGTCACTATATCTAAAAGGTTAATTCCTTGAATTACCCAAACAATCGCAGTGATTGAAAGAGATGACAGTATAAAAAAAGTTAATATATCAAAATATAATTTGCGAAATATTAATTTATTCATTGAAATTGTTAATTTAATAAATATACAACAATATCTATAAAATATTTCAAAAAAATGAAGCTAAAATTAGATTTTGTAACTAAAGTACCAAAAGTAGCCAAAGATAACGAGATTATTTTAATCAAAGATAAGTCTGCTAAATATAAAATAGTAAAATCTTTAAATAATTCATTATTTACTAACAAGTTATTTTTAGAGAAAAAATTCTTGGTCAAAAATATAGATGATAAAAATTATATTTTCGTAAATTGTTTGAAATCAAAAACTTCTTTAGATTTTGAGAAGCTTGGATCTAATTTATATTTTTTTTTAAAAAATAATAAAATTGAAAAACTTTCTATTGATCCAAATACATCTAATTTAACTAGTGTGCAGCTAGAAAAGCTTTTACATGGAGCACAACTTAAATCATACGATTTTGATGTATACAAGACAGACAAATTAAAAAATTTAATAACGAACTTATATGTAGTTGGAAATAAATATAAAAAAAATAACTTATTGAGAAATAAATTGAAATCACTTTTAGATGGTGTTTTTCTTACTAGAGATTTAGTATCTGAACCAGGAAATGTTCTACATCCAGATGAATATGCAAGACGTATA
>MDSZ01244515.1_pt1 | contig 12891 bp, 13 predicted proteins | sample 811201 | NCBI WGS metagenome assembly MDSZ01 (sample SAMN05326647, study PRJNA326480) | marine metagenome | isolation source: seawater | place: Indian Ocean: North | collected 2010
CCTTTGAAGGAAAATCTCCTAATAGACACAATAGATTTTATGTGGAAGTTGAACCACTTCCAGAAGATGTTATCAAAGCACTAAGAGATGGTGAATTCGGTGATGGAACTATTAGACAAGGAGATCGTAAAGAAGTTGGAAATAAGTTTGCAGAATATGGATTAGATAAAGATATGATGAGGAACATATATTCAATAAAAGGTACTAATGTACTTATTAACGCTACAAAAGGTATTCAAAATCTACACGAGACAAGGGAACTAATTATTGAAGCGTTTAATGAAGTATGTAAAAAGGGACCATTGGCAGAAGAACCTGTAATGGGTATGATGGTAAGATTAGTAGATGCTAAACTTCATGAAGATGCAATTCACAGAGGCCCTGCTCAAACAATCCCTGCAGTTAGAAATTCAATAAGAGGTGCAATGTTGAGGGCAAAAGCAGTGATGATGGAGCCTATGCAAAAAACGTTTGTAAGTGTGCCAAATGATTGGCTAGGCGGAGTAACTAGTGAAGTAACACAAAGAAGAGGCATTATAGAAGATATGCCATCTGAGGGTGAAACTACTACGGTAATAGGTACTTTACCTGTTGCAGAAACATTTGGTTTTTCAAATGATATAAGGGCTGCAAGTCAAGGAAGAGCAATTTGGAATTCAGAAAATAGAGGTTTTGACATGGTCCCTCCACAACTAGTTGAGAAAGTTATCGGAAGCATTAGAGAAAGGAAAGGTTTGAAAGCAGAAAAACCTACTGAAAGTTACTATACAGATTAATTGATTCTGTTGATATGGTAGTCCGTTAAATCAGACAATACTTCATATCCATTGCTTTCATTAAATTTCATTAGACATTCCTTTGAAATATTATAGTACTTGTTTGCCAAGGATTTACAATATTCAATACTACCCATTTTTTCTAAATCTGAAATTGCCATAGCTATTTGCTCATTAGATACTTCTGAACCCTTTCCTAAAATAGCTTCTAAGTTAACTAATTCTTCTTGACTAGAATTGATTGCATGAATAACCATGCATGTCATTTTACCTTGTACTATATCACTACCAATAGGTTTTCCAGAAGTGTTTGAATCTGAAATGACATCAATTAAATCGTCTACAATTTGGAAACATAATCCTAAGTTTAATCCCCATTTACCTAATAATTCCACTTCTTCTGGTGTTGCACCAGATAAAATTGCGCCAGAACGTGCACAAGCCTCAAACATAACTGCTGTTTTACCCTCGATCATATACAAATAATCTTCAATTGTAATATCTCTACGGTTTTCATTGTCAATATCTAGTTGCTGACCTTCAGAAACCCTTCTAACCATACTACCAATTATTTTAACTAATTCAGGTAAATATTTCGAATCAATAAATTCTGAAGATGAGATTAATTCAAAAGCAACGGCGAGCATTGCGTCACCTGCATTTATTGCTGTAGGTACGTCAAAAGCCACGTGTACAGAAGGGCGACCTCTCCTAATTGAGTCATTATCCATTATATCGTCGTGAATTAAAGTAAAATTATGGATTATCTCTATTGCTGCACCAATATCATAATGTGATTTATTTGGACTATTTAATAAATCTCCAATCAAATAAGGGAGTGTTGCCCTTAATCTCTTACCTCCACTATTGATGAGGTAAAGCATTGCGGATTTGAGTTTCTCTTGTTTACTTAGAGAAAGCGTTGAAATTATTTTTTCTTCTATTAGTGGAGAATGTTCTAATAAACTATCCCTAACTGATCCTGGCAAACTCATTTCAATACACCCACATTTTCTATACATAGATCATACTTAGGATAATCTCTACTATTTTTTGGCCACCATTTAGTTAAATAGAGCTCAATAATTGCTAAAAACCATGGTGCTATAATATTTGATTCATTAGAACAAAATTCTTTTAGTTCATCTTTTGATAACCACTTGTGGTCAGAAACTTCGTTTTTATTGGGATTGATTTCCAAATCTGCATGTGTTGCAATAACATAATCAATTTCATGCTCAATCCAACCAGATTCTGCTATTGATGAATATTCAAATCTGCCGATTAAATTGAAATCATTAGTTGAAAAAATACTAGAATCTATGCCTAACTCCTGAGGTAATTTCCTAATTGCTGCGTTAGCAACTCCTACATGAGTTGCAGAATCCATCTCTCCCTGCACATATAGAGGATGACTGCAACAAGTATTTGCCCATACACCTGGGAATGTGATTTTATCACCAGATCTTTTTTGAATTAATAATTTATTATCCTGATTAAATATCAACGCGCTAAAAGCCCTATGGCGAACTCCATCATCTCTATGTGCTTCGTATTTTGAAACTGGGCCGATGATATTGTCTTGACTATCCACCTGAATACATGATTCTGCCATCATTTCTGCTTGTAATGAATTATATTCATTTAATAATTCGCTATTTTGCATTCAGGCACCAGTACTCCGATAGTATCTTTGCATATAGAGGTTACAAAAAAATACCCTAAAATCTGGTTCTTAATCCATTTTTAATACTAATTCTGTACCAAGGTAATCTAATCCCAATACAGAATTTATTATCATATCAATCTTATTTCCATTTATTATTGAAACCTTTGAGCCTAATTTCAAACAATTACTTGCGCGGATTATTTTTAATTCCATACCTCCAGTAACATCATTTTCAACATCAATAGTGTTAATTTTGGTTCCGATGACATATTGTTTAATCACAATACTATTATCTGAATTGGGGTCCTCTAAAATACCATCAGCACCATCAATTGCAAAAATAACATGCTTGGGACTATAATTATTAGTTAATATCTCACAAATATCATCACCTGATAAAATACCAAAATTGCCGCCACAATTTGATTCTACTACATCTCCATATACAACTGGTATCTTATTTGAATTAATTATTTCATCAAAATTATCTGAGAATTTGTATTTTATTCCTATCCCTTTTCCATTTTCATGCGGCCTATAAGCACTAACATCTATAGAATTATTTCTCATACTATCAACTATCAAATTGTTCAAATTTTTCATGTCCTCTCTAACTTCATTTAATCCAGTTCTTTGATCATTTAGTTCGGGAATGAAACCTTCTGACAACCTCCATTTTTTAGCCTTAATATGTCCATAACTACCTGCTCCATGAACAACAATAACTTTTTTCCCTAAATTGTTTAACTTCGTAACTAAAATAGAAATTTTTTCGATTGCATCGATATTAGGTGTGCAAAGTTTTGATTTGTCAGTAATCAAACTACCTCCAAATTTGATTATGATTAAATCGCTCGCCATATACCTCCGTAAAAGCACAATCTAATATGCAATGTGGCTTCAGGAAGGTTTGAGAGTGTTAAATTATGGAGAGAGATTCAGAGATAGATTTGTTTATTAGGCATTTACAAGCAGAACTTGAAGAAACTTCAGAAATTTTGGATTTGCAAGCTAAAGAACATAGGCAATGGCAAATAGAAGTAGCTATTCAAGAGGGATTGAAATATCTTAAAAAGTTAGAAGAAAGGAAACTATTGGGGCTTGAAACGATGTTTAGAGAAAAAGATGCTGTTAGAGTCTTGAGGAAAAAACAAGATTTGAGTGCTAATTCTACAAACAACATCGATGAGGGAAAACAAAAATGCCCTAAATGTGAAGCAGATTTTACTGAAGATCTCGGGTTTTGCGAATCTTGCGGATATAAAAAATAATCATTCTTCTTCTTCTAATTTTTCAAGAACTTCGATTAAATCAGGATCGTCTGATGAAACTTTGAATAAATATTGAGGCGGTACTCCTTCTGTTAAAAACACTAGTTTTCCTGCCCTGTATATGTCTATTCCATCTGCTATTGCACGAATTGCATCAACTTCAACAATTGAAGGTGAGTTAATCCTTACTCTGCCTGCTTCGTGCGCTTTAGATACGGATTTAGATAAATGTACATGCCTTCTATCTCCTCCTTTAATTCCTAACTTAATGATGTCATCTACTTCATCTGGATCAACAGGATAAAATAATGAATCTGGGATGTCGTCAGTTGGCAAGTCTATTTCAATTTCAATACTATGGCCGTATGTGGCTCTTATTCTTTGACCTTCCACTTCATATCTGCCTTTCTCTTCAGTAATAGCAACTGCTTCAAAATGCCACGGTTTTAACCATCTTTCAAAATCTCTTCTTTGAGCTTTTATTCCATCACACAGGGCATTTACATCAACCCAGCCATTAATATCCATTTCAACATCAAATTTTTCTGGAGCGTGCCTTAATACTAAAGCTAAAACCCTACCTAATTTATCTGATTCCTTATCACTCATAATGAATTTTCCTTCTTCATTAGAGATTGGGCAATTAGAACCTTTGAAATATCCGTGTTTACTTTTTCTCAACATTAGTCAAGGCGACAAGGGTCTTATTCATAATCGATGCGGTCACAATATTATAACCGAGAGGTTCACAAAGTGTTCTGCTTTCGGAGGTTTATGGCTGTACCAGTTATTGCAGGATTCCTCAGAACTCCTTTTGCGAAAGCACATAGAGGAGCATTAAAGGATGTTAGGCCTGATGATTTTTCAGCCGAAGTAGTAAAGAGCTTGATTTCTAAAAATAATATTGTTGCTGATGATTTGGAAGATCTGCTTCTTGGGTGTGCTTATCCTGAAGGTGAACAAGGAAATAATATCGGCAGAATTATTACTTATTTATCGGGTCTGCCAAATAAAATACCCGCTTCAACAACAAACAGATTGTGTGGTTCTTCAATGCAAACAATCCATATGGCTTGTGGATCTATAAGCATGGGCGCTGGAGAAATCTTTCTTTGTGGGGGCGTTGAATCAATGTCAAGAATAATGAGAGGAGGGTTTAATTTTACACCAAACCCATTATTATCTCCCGATGCTAATAGTGCAGAAAAAGATAATGTTAATGATGCATATATTTCAATGGGTATTACTGCTGAAAATGTTGCAAAAAAATATTCTATTAGTCGAGAGGAACAAGAAATTTTTGCTATGGAAAGTCATAAAAAAGCAGCCCAAGCATATAAAAGAGGATATTTCGAAGAGGAATTAATACCAATTGAGACTCCTGATGGAACATTAATTAAAGATGAGTGCGTTAGGGAAAATACTAATTTAGACTCTATGCGAAAATTAAAACCTGCATTTATTGAAAACGGCACAGTAACTGCAGCAACATCATCCCCCTTAACTGATGGAGCAGTATTTACAATAATTTGCTCTGAAGAGTATGCATTAAAAAATAATATGAATCCTATTGCAAAAATAACAGGCACTGCTGTTACTGGTTGCTCTCCATCATATATGGGGATGGGGCCCGTTGAAGCATCTAAAAAAGTACTAAAGAGAACAAATCTAGAAATGGATGATATTGGAGTAATTGAATTAAATGAAGCTTTTTCATCTCAGTCCCTTGCAGTAATAGATTCCTTAAACTTAGACTCTGAAAAGGTAAATATTGATGGTGGAGCATTATCTATTGGACATCCTTTAGGCGCAAGTGGTGCAAGAATAACAGGAAAGGCTGCAATGTTGATGAATAGATTAGATACCCAATATTCTCTTGCAACAATGTGTATTGGGGGCGGCATGGGCATTGCAACTATTTTAGAAAATTATAATTGATTTGTTATCAACATACCTTAGAAATTTGTGTTTATTACGATAGTATCATAATATCAACGCATTTAACGCAACATATGGCAATTCGAAAGGGGCGAAGAGAATCAAAAGAAAATTTAGAGAATCATGAAGCCATTGATGATGCTTTTGCTGAACGTAGAGCATTACTAGAATCTGATGAAAGAGGTAATGTTAATGAAAATCAACAAATACATGATCCCGTCGAACAAGAACGGATTAGAAAAGAACTTGAAGAAGGTGGAGAATTACAAAAAATGTTAGGTATTGATCAAAATCTATCAAGAGAACAGGAAGCAAGTTTACAAAGATTAGAGCAAAAATGGATGTCTGGATTGCAAGGAACATACAATGCCGCCGAAGAAGAAAGAAAACCTCTTATGATTTCTTTTGATGATGAAGACAATATTCAACATACAGAAATTGGGAGCGTTTCTTTGCTAACTAATGATTTTGATGGCGGTGAAGAAATAAGATTAGAATATCCAGGAAAAGGAACTGAATTTTACACACTTGACTATGATGACGAATCAGGATGGAGGAAAGGTAAAACTTCAGAGCAAACGGCAAGGAATATCGCATCCATAATCAATAAAAGAAGTTCATTAGTACATGCTTTTTCAGACTCAAATAGAGTTGTTTTTGAATTAAGAGATTCTAGTTTAAACCCCGATTCTCTTGTAATTTTTGTAGATGATCCTGGTGGAAAGGACATGGTTGCTGAAAAACAGGGGGTTGAATTAGATGCTAGAGGAATGACATTACAAGATTATCAAGAAGTTATAAAATTAGCATTAGCTGACGGAATTATTACTCCAAGTGAAGACCAAATGCTTTGGTCAATGAGACAGGCATTAAAAATTTCAGAAGATGAACATGTGCATATTGTAAGGGCTATGTTTGGCGATGATGTAATGAAGGAATGTACTGTCTGTAATTCAATGGCATTACTCTATCCAGAACATAGTGCATGGTATTGTGAATCATGTGAAAATTGGGTATAACCTTCAGTTCTAGTGTTTAGGGTTTTTGCGCAAGTTGATATACCGACACCCATAGGAAGGTACGATAGAGATGGCTAAGGATGAAACATTGTATATCGGCGTAGATTTAGGTACGTTCCGTTCTGTTATGGTATCAAGTGCAGGACACGAAGAAGAATTATTGACAGTAATAGGTACGCCAAAAGATGCAATTGCTAGAAACTTTTTGAGAAGAGACGTTTTATTTGGTGAAGAAGCACTGAAAAATAGATTGGCATTAGATCTTTATAGACCATTGCAACATGGTGTCATTAAAGATAGCCAAGAAGATAAAAAATTCATTGCACATTTTATTCACCACATGATTGAGTTGGCAGGACCAGAAGATTATGACAATGTAGTTGCTGTAATTGGTGCTCCAGCAGAAGCAAGTTTTGTTGATAAAACTGCAATTTTTGACGCTGCTGCTGGTTCAGTTAACGCTTGTATGATTATTTCAGAACCATTTGCTGTTGCATATGCACTAGACATGATTGAACACACCTTAGTAATTGACATAGGTGCAGGTACAACAGATATTTGCCGGGTATATGGTACAATTCCTGAACCAGATGACCAATTACACATGTCTTATGCGGGAGATTATATTGATGATCAATTAATTTCAGAAATTCAGAAGAAATATCATGGTGCACAAATAACAAAGGATATGGCTAGAAGATGGAAAGAAAAACATAGTTTCACACAATCTGCAATGCCAAAAAAACCCGTTCTTGTTGATTTTAGTGTTGAAGGTAAAGCAATGAGGTTAGACATCACCGATTGTATTGCAAGAGCATGTGAAACAATAATAGATCCTATTGTTTCAAATGTAAAATCATTAATTAGTTCAGCTAATCCAGAATACCATAACCAATTTAGACAAAATATGATACTTGGTGGCGGTGGCAGCGGCATTAAAGGGCTAGGCGCTATGATTGAAGGAAAACTATCCGATTTAGGGAAGGTAAAGGTACATACCGTAGATGATCCTGTTAAATTAGGTGCTCTTGGAGGACTTAGACTAAGTATGGAAGTACCTCAAGAAATGTGGAAAAATCTAACATTATCTTCTAGATAATCATTCTTCCTCAGATAATTCAAATATTGTTTCATTTGAAACTAAATTTAAATTACATGTCGGACATTTTAAGTCCATTGCGAACTTTTCTATTTCGATTGCTAAAATGGATTCGCAATTATAACAACTTGCCACTACTTCATTACCAAATGACATTGCATTAACATCAATCTTATACCCATAATACCACGCTTGATAGACTGGATCTCTTAAAATACCCAACCTTCTCCAAGATGTCGTAGTCGTATATAATGTAATTATTCCAATTAACAAAAACAAGATATCTCCAAAAGTAATTCCAAAAGAAATGAAGTAAATAGAAACTAATGAAAATAATACTATTGAGAAAAGTAGATTAAGCATAGCTGGCATTAATGCATTCTTTGATTTTCTCTTAAATGAGGACCATACGATAATTTGAATTGTCAACATCACGAATAAAAAAATCATAATAAAATATGACAACTGACTAAAATTTCCAACGATAATTGCAAATAAAATTGATGTCATTAATAGCATGAATGATATTTGTTTATGAATTCCTTCCATTGGCCCATCCCATTGATCGGGAGTGCTTCCTGCTGGCACCAAATCATCCATCAATATGACCCCAGAAAGTCATACTTTCTGAACCCATCGAGATAAATTTCAACCGTTTTGCTTTTGTGCGAAGATAATTACGCAAGTACATGCGCGAGATGAATGACCTTGGAGTTGAAACAAAAGGTGATTCATTAAAAGATAAGAATATACTTCTAGGGATTAGTGGGGGTATTGCTGCAACTGAAAGCATTAAATTATTAAGAGAATTAAGGAGATATGGTGCTAAAATTACTGTAATTATGACTAATTCAGCGCAAAAAATAATCACACCATTGGCAGTTTCTTGGGCTGGAGATTGTGAAGTTATTTGTGATTGGGAACACAAAATGACAGGACTAAAAAATTATGATGGGATACTATTAGCTCCCTCGACAAGAAATATTATGGCAAAAATATGCAATGGTGTTATAGATAGTCCACTCCTAATGGCAATATCTGCAGCAAAGGTCAATAAAATACCAGTTATGCTTATTCCTAGTATGCATCAAGTACTTGCTGATGACTCGATTACACAGGATTTAAGTAAGCAATTAAATGACCAGGGATTCAAATTGTTATGGGGTGAAATTGATGAAAATAAATCAAAACAACCCGACACCATTAGTATTGTTGCAAATTTCTCACATTATATGAATAGTTACTTAGAAAATAGGAAAAATATTGTGATTACTCTTGGGTCGACAATAAGTTTTCTTGATGACATAAGATATGTTAAGAATACATCATCTGGAAAAACTGGTTTTGAAATTGCATCTAGATTACATCGTTGGGGGCATGAAGTCACAATAGTTTCTGGAGAAAGGAGTTATACACATGAGTACAAATTGCCTTTGATAATTAATGCACCTGAACCTCATGAAATGCTACTTGAATTAAAAGCATTAGCAAAATGTTCCATTGATGTCTGGATCCATAGTGCTGCTGTTTTAGATTATGTAAATGAAAACCTTATTGATGGCAAGTTTCCAAGTGGAAATAATGAACTTATATTCAAATTAAATAAATCTTCTAAGCATCTTGAAGAATTGAAAAATGATGTTGAAGGATCATTTAGAATCGGATTTAAACTAGAATCAAATATAAAATTAAAAGAATTAATTACAAAAGCTACCTCATTTGTTGAAAGAAACGAATTAAATGCTGTAATCGCAAATAGATTGGAAGATATTGGTGATAATTCGAAGAATAGAGCACATTTAATTCTTAGAAACGGAGATCATTTTGCATTATCAACAAATAGTGAGATTTCCAATGCAATTAGATTACTAATAGAGAACAATTAAAAAAAAATTATTTGAAGACATGTCAGAGGGATAGATATGGGTAAAGGAAATTTTAAAGCAAAAAGCGGAATTCCACCTAAATCTAATTTTAATGAATGGTATCCATTTATAGTAGAAGCTTCAGAATTAATTGATAAAAGATATCCCATCAAAGGAATGGATGTTTGGAGGCCATATGGCTGGAAAACCATGAAACTTATTGACTCACATACTCATTTGGAAATGGAAAATACTGGTCATGGCGAGTGTAATTTCCCATTACTAATACCTGAAGATTTATTAGAAAAAGAGAATAGATTGGTTTCTTTACTAAAAAGGGCTAGGGAGAAAGGAGTAAATCCTGAGGAATTAAGGGAAGAAGAAGATGAAGCTGGATTCAAAAAAGAAGTTTATTGGGTTAAACACGCTGGCGAAAATGAATTAGACATCCCAATGTTTCTAAGACCAACATCTGAAACTGCAATGTATACAATGTTTCCACTATGGATTAGAAGCCATGCTGATTTGCCTCTAAAAATATACCAAACAGTAAATACTTTTAGGTATGAAACAAAACAAACGCGTTCATTCATTCGAGTTAGAGAAATTCACTTTTTTGAAGCACATACCGCACATGTCGACGAAGATGATGCCACAAAACAAATTGAAGAAGATTTAGAAATAGTTTCTAGATTAATGAACAAATTTGCATTACCTGTAATTGTTTCAAAAAGACCTGTGTGGGATACATTTCCAGGCGCATGGTACACTATTGCAATTGATGTAGTAATGCCAAATGGAAGAACTCTTCAAGTTGCAAGCGTACATCATTACAGAGATCAGTGGGCTAAAGCATTTGACATAACATACGAAAATAAAGAAGGAAAACAATCATTTGTACATCAAACTACATACGGCATGTCTGAAAGGTTATTGGGTGCAATTATTGGTATGCACGGAGATGATTCAGGATTAATATTGCCTCCTTCAGTAAGCCCATACCAAATAGTGTTAATCCCAATAATTTCAAAAGACAATGGAGAAATAATTAACAATGAAGTTATTAAAATCTCTCAAAGATTAAATAAAATTGGAATTAGAACTCATGTAGACATGAGAAATATAAGACCTGGTCAGAAATATTTTGATTGGGAAATTAAAGGAGTTCCATTAAGGTTAGATTTTGGTGCTAGAGACATGGAGGCTAATACAATTATGTGTTCATCAAGAACTGGTGGGAAAATTTCTATTGGACTTGATAATTTAGAAGCTGAAGTAGTTTTACTACTTGATGCTATTCATGAAAAAATGATTGAGAATTCTAATGATAGATTGCTTGAAGCAATTAAAGAATTACCTGAATTAGTCAATGAAAATGGGAAATGGGTTTTATCAGAAAATTTAGAAGAAGACAAGATATATTGGACTATGTTTGATGGAACTGATTCTGATGCAGAAACTATAGAAAAACTTACTGGGCTATCATTTTTAGGTGATTCTATTGAAGATTCTATTAATCAATCAAAATGTTGTATTACAAATAAAATAACTGATAGGAAAGTATTTCTTGCAAAAACTTACTAATCTTTACTAAACATCCTTAGTTGTATTCCAACGAACATTGTTACAACTCCAAATAAAATTAATACAATAGTTGGTATTCCAAAATACCCCGAATATATCCAACCTTCCATATGATTTAATCTTCCGATAGCAAGCCAACTTAATCTATCGGCCCCCTCAATACAATAACCATTATTTGCAACAATATTTTCACAAGATTTTAAAAATCCAAATATTCCAAAAATATTAAGAAGTGCACATAAACTAATTATTGGGCCTACTACAATCATTAATAAACTACTAATTTTCAATATTTTTGGCGCCTCTATTTGATCTTTCTCTTCAATCTCAGGTATACCCAATGGCGGTAATTCAGGCATTTCCATTTCTAATGCTTCTGGACTACTACTATCATGTAATTCAAAACTTAAATTTGACTTTTCTATTCCATCTACACTTGATTCTTCTGAAGGTTGTACTTCAGCCATATCAATATTGTAAATTCTTGATGCTAAACTGGCCAATATAGGGTCATTAGCTGCTTCAGATAAATCTAATTCACCATCAAGAAGTTTTCTTAATTTTTCACTAGAATCTCCAGACATGACTTGCCCCCAATTAACATCCCGACTAAATCATCACTGAATAAGTTATCACATACATAATTACGCATTTCCAGCATTTTCTACTTCTGCCCAATCAGATAGGAATCTTTCAATACCACTATCTGTTAATGGATGTTTCATAAGTTGTCTAAAAATCTTAGTAGGCATTGTTGCAGTATGTGCTCCTAATTGTAAACATTCCAATACGTGAGTGGGGTGCCTGATTGATGCAGCAAGCACCTTTGTATTAATCTCAGGATATTCTCTCCAAATTGTCATAATTTGAGCAATTAGATCCATTCCTTCTTGACCTATATCGTCTAATCTACCTACAAATGGTGAAACATATGTTGCACCTGCTTTTGCAGCCATTAAAGCCTGTGAAGCATTAAAAATCAAAGTTACATTTACTCCAATTCCTCTTGAAGACAATTCCTTTGTAGCAATTAAACCTTCAGGAGTACAAGGTACTTTTATGATGACATTTTCTGGCAATTCTGCTTTTAATGCCAAACCTTCATCAATCATTCCTTTTGCATCCATTGCAGTAACTTCTGCAGAAATAGGTCCACTACAAAGTTCCGCTATTTCTCCTATTACTTGTTTAAAATCCCTTCCTGATTTTTTTATTAATGATGGATTTGTGGTAACACCATCCAATATTCCCCAAGATGCAATTTCTCTTACTTCTTCTACTTCTGCCGTATCTAAAAATAACTCCATTTTATCACTCCATTTTTACTATATCTAATACCGATTCAATTATGTCTTTAGTGGAAATATTCAATAATTCTAACATTTCCTCCGCTTGACCCGATTCCCCAAACCTATCTCTGACGCCAACCCTTCTAAGAATTGTGGGTTTTGATTCTGACAAATATTCTGCAACTGCCCCACCTAATCCGCCAATAACGCTGTGATCTTCTACAGTAACTATCCCCTTACATCTAGATGCTAATTCATAAATCAATGATTCATCAAGTGGTTTTAACGTATGCATGTCTACAACAGCCGCATCTACACCCATTTCTGATAATTTTTTAGCTGCTTCAATTGATTTTGATACCATTACACCACATGCAATTA
>MDSZ01095614.1_pt1 | contig 12890 bp, 13 predicted proteins | sample 811201 | NCBI WGS metagenome assembly MDSZ01 (sample SAMN05326647, study PRJNA326480) | marine metagenome | isolation source: seawater | place: Indian Ocean: North | collected 2010
GCTAAAACAGGTACATTTAATTCTTTTGCTAAAGCTTTAAGTCCTTGAGTAATTTCAGAGATTTCTTGCACTCTACCATCGTACCTTCTTGAACCTGCTGACATTAGTTGAATGTAATCAACTACAATTAAATCTAAACCAAACAACCTTTTTATTCGTCTGGCTCTATTTGATAAAGTAGAAATTGTAATTGCGGGTGTTTCGTCAATGAGCATAGGTAGTTCATGAATATTTCTAGATGTCTCAATCAATCTATTCATTTCCTCTTCTGTTATTTTACCTCTTCTTATATCATTGGATTTTATTCTTGATTGCTCAGAAACTATTCTAGTCGATAATTGTTCGGAAGACATTTCCAATGAAAAAAAAGCTACAACAGATTTTTTATTTTCGTCAGAATTTTTTTTTGCAGCATGAAAAGCTATATTTGTTGCCAATGCTGTTTTACCCATTGAAGGTCTTCCAGCAATAATTATTAAATCAGATTTATGTAGACCACCAAGTCTCTCATCTAGGTCAATTAAACCTGTTGGAATACCAACTATACCTTGATCATTCTTCATCGCACTTGTTGCCATCTCTAAAGTTTGGTCTAATGCTTTTCCAAATTGTGAAAAGGATTGGCTAAAAGTACCACGCTCAGCTAAATCAAATAATAATTTTTCTGTATTTTGGATTATATCATCCCCAGTTTTTTCAAGTGAATCATCCATCGACTCTTCTGTTAAATTTTCAGAAATTTTTACAAGCTCTCTCTTCACAAATTTTTCGTGTATTATTTTTGCGTAATCTATACATTGCCTTACTGAGGAAGAAAATCTAGTAAGCTTTACTAAATACTCTGTTCCACCAACCTCGGATAAACTGTTTTCATTTTCAAATGCACTTTTTAATGTAATTGGATTAGCGATCATTCCTTTGTTATGTAATTTTTCAACAAATTCGTAAATTTTAGAGTGTAACGGATCATAAAACTCATTATTATTTATTATACTCGCTATTTCATCGATAATGTCGTTGTTGACCAAGATTGATCCGATTAAGGCCTGCTCGGCTTCAATATTAGAGGGTAATTTAATTTCTTTTGATAAAGCTTTTATTTTCAAATTATCCATTGGAAAGTTTAATTATCACATAAAACCCAATATTTTAAAAACAAAAGTTATCAACCTTTTTTTTGAGCTGTGGAGAATTTTTTTATTTTTTAACAGTATTTTTTTCAACTGTTACACGTAATTCCGCCGTTAAATCAGAATGAAGATTAATTGATAAAGGAAATTGACCGACTTTGTTTATTTCTTTTTTAATATCTATCTGTGAAGGATGAATGGTTTCCTTAAAATTATCTAAAAAATACTTAGATATTTCCTTTGGTTTAATACTTCCGTACAGGTCACCATTTTCTTTAGTTTCTTTACTAAATTTTATAGTTCTTTTCTTTATTTTATCGTAAATATCTTTAGCTAATTTTTTTTGTTCACTATTTTTTTTGTTTATTTCACTTCTTTTTTTATTAACGTAATCAATATTTTTTTTATCGGCTCTTAAAGCTTTACCGAATTTTATTAAATAATTCCTTCCGTAACCATCTTTGACGTTTACCACTTGACCAACGTCACCCAGGTTTCTTATTTTTTCTAGTAAAACAATCTGCATTTTATATAAGCCCTAAAACTTTTGCTCTTTTAACTGCCGTTGATAGCTGTCTTTGTTTAAATTGGCTCACTGAAGTAATACGTGATGGTAAAATTTTACCGGTATCAGATGTGTATTTTCTTAATAATTTTATATTTTTATAGTCCACTATAGGTGAATTTTTTTGAGAAAGTGGACAATTTCTACCAAATTTCATTTCAGGTTTTTGGAAAAGTGTTAACCTGTTCTGACTTCCAAACTTTTTACCTTTTTTATTTTTTTTATCTCGTCTCATTCAAGTTATTTTTTTGTTCCAAAAAACTCATTTTTTAAATCTATTTTGTCGTATTTAACCGTAAGATATCTTATTACATTCGAGTCTATTGATAATTGTTTTTCAATTTCTTTGACTGTTTTTCCCTCAATCTCAATTTTGAAATGTACAAAATTACCCTTTTTATTTTTCTTAATTTTGCTTGCTAGATTTAATAATCCCCATTTTTCAGTTTTTAATATTTTTCCTGATTTGTCGATTATTTTTGAATATTTATCTATAAGATTTTGCATCTCCTTATCAGAGAGATCCTGTTTACCGACGATTGTATGCTCATAAAATGCCATATTTTAATAAAAAAAGTTTTTTAAGATCGGACTTATACTATTTAAATTTTGTTTGTACAATAGTAATAATAGTTAAATTTTATATTTTTATTAAAATGAAAACACTAATGTTTCCAGGACAGGGGTCACAATCAGTTGGTATGGGTGCCGATTTGTATAAAAATTTTGAGTTAGTAAAAAAAATTTTTAAACAGGCTGACGAAAAATTAAATTTTCCAATATCTAAAGTAATATTAGAGGGACCAGATAATGAGCTTAAACTAACAAAAAATACCCAGCCCGCAATCATGTTGGTAAGTTACTCAATTTATAAATTAATTGTTGATGAGTTTGGAATTCCGACTAAAGACATTAAATACTATTGTGGTCATTCATTAGGAGAATATAGCGCCTTAGTTTCTATAGGTTCTCTAAAATTTGAAGATGCAATTTATCTTTTACACGAAAGAGGAAAGTCAATGCAGGAAGCTGTACCGGAAGGAAAAGGAGCAATGCTTGCAGTTTTAGGACTAAAGATGGATGAAATAGAAGATTATATCAAACAAGTTAAAAATATAGGTGTTTGTGAGATAGCAAATGATAACTCTGAAAATCAAATTATTCTAAGTGGAGAAAAAAAAACTATAGATGAGATAAGCAATATTTTTAAAAATAAAAAAATAAAATCTATAATTCTTCCTGTCAGTGCACCTTTTCACTGTTCTTTAATGAAAAGTGCTGCTGAAAAAATGAAAGATAAAATATTAAAAACTAATTTTCAAAATCCAGAAAAAGAATTAATCAGCAACGTAACAGCCAAACCTGTAAGTGACAGCTCAACTATTAAAAAATTATTAATAGATCAAATATGCTCTAGGGTAAGATGGAGAGAAAGCCTTTTATACATGGTGGAAAATGGAACTAAGGAATTCATTGAAATTGGACCTGGAAAAGTCTTATCAGGACTGGCTAAAAGAATTAGTAGAAATATTAAGGTTAAAAGTATAAATACAATTGAAGATATTAAAAGTCTTAAATGATAAATTTTGAAAATAAAAAAATTTTAATAACTGGAGCTACAGGCGGAATTGGTGGTGCGTTAGTTAAAAAATTTATTTCTTTAGGTGGATCTGTTTTTGGCACAGGCACAAAATCTGAGAAACTCGATCTTTTAAAAAAAAATAATCCAAATGTTAAAGTAGAAAAATTTAATCTTTCAGAACATAACAAAATAGAAAATTTTATAAATAAAGTTATTTCTGACTTAGGTGGATTAGATATTTTAATAAACAATGCTGGAGTAAATATGGATAATTTGTCATTAAGAATGAAAGACGATGAATGGAAAAAAGTTATTGATGTAAATTTAACATCTACATTTCTTTTATCTAAATATTCAATTAAAAATATGTTAAAAAATAAATATGGCAGGGGGGTTAATATCACATCTATTGTTGGGCATACTGGAAATCTAGGTCAATCTAATTACTCTGCTTCTAAGTCAGGAATAATTGGAATGTCAAAAAGTTTAGCTATAGAATATGCAAAAAAAAATATAACTGTAAATTGTGTATCTCCTGGATTTATAGTTTCTGATATGACGGAGGCTATAGCTGAAAAAGTTAAGACAAATTTAATTTCTAGAATACCCATGGCAAAACTTGGAACATCAGAAGATGTCTCAAATTGTGTTGCCTTTTTGTCTTCTGACTTAGCTTCATATGTTACTGGGGAAACAATACATGTTAATGGCGGGATGTATATGTCTTGACAAAAAATAAGAAAAAACTTATTAACGAATTAACTAAATATTCAAAAAGGAATTAAAATGACAAAAGATGTAGGTGCAACAGTTAAAAAAATAGTAGCAGATCATTTAGGTGTCGATGAAGCCAAGGTTACGGAAGAGGCAAGTTTTATAGACGATCTAGGAGCAGATAGTTTAGATACCGTAGAGCTAGTTATGGCCTTTGAAGAAGAATTTGGATCTGAAATATCTGATAGCGAGGCCGAAAAAATTTTAACAGTTGGGGATGCAATTAAATTTATTGAAAGTCACTCCAGTTAAATAAATTTTTTCTTTCATTAAATGACCAAATCAAAAAAGCCTTTGATGCTTGTGTTATCATCACCTTCTGGGGCTGGAAAAACAACTCTTTCAAAAAAAATTCAACAATCAGATAATTCGTTTGAAATTTCAGTATCACACACAACAAGAAACCCAAGACCAAATGAAGTAGATGGTGTTGATTACCATTTTGTTTCAAAAGAAAATTTTTTAAACTTATTAGATAAAGGATTATTTTATGAACATGCAAAAATCTTTGGTAATTTCTATGGCACCTCAAAATCATCAATAAAAAAAATAACCGATAATAACAATAATGTACTTTTTGATATTGACTGGCAAGGTAGTGAGCAACTAAGTAAGTTTAAAGAGCTGAATTTAGTAAAAGTTTTCATACTTCCACCAAGTAAAGAGGAATTGGAAAAAAGACTTGTTGCAAGAAATCAGGACGACAAAGAAGCTATAAAAAGGAGAATGCTTGCATATTCAAAAGATGTTGCACATAAAAAAGATTATGATTATGTGCTAACAAATGACAATGTCGAAAACTGTTTTAATAAACTAAAAAAAATTATATCAAAGCATCTTAGTTAAAATCAAATCTTACTTACTATTTATTTTTTCGTATTGTTCTGTGATTTCATAAAAATTTTCACAAGATAATTCAGATGGCCTTTTGTTGAGGTTAATGTTCAAAATTTTTGCAACTTCTTTGTAGTTTTTAAAAATTTTAGAAAATGGTTTATTTATCATTTTTCTCCTATTTGCAAAAAATATTTGAGTAATTCTCTCAAGGTTTTCAATTTTCTTTATTTTAAAATTAATTTTTGTTTTAGGTTTAAATACTATAACTTTAGAGTCAATTTTTGGAGATGGAAAAAAACATTTTTTTGACACTTTAAAATCCTTAATAATATCAAGTTTTAAATTTACTAATATTGTTATCCTGCTGTAACTATTGTTATTTGGTTTAGCTAAAATTCTATCTGCTACCTCTTTTTGAAACATGAAAATTACTTTTTCTACTTGAGGATATAACTTATCGAGTTTAATTAATTTTGCTAATATTTGTGTTGAAATATTATAAGGTAAATTACCAAAAATTATTTCACTTCTAAAATTAGAATTTAAATCAGATTTAAGAATATCTTCATTAAAAATTTTAAAGTTATTGAAATTATCAAGCTGTGAATTTAAAATATCACAAAAGTTTTTGTCCTTTTCTATTAGCAGAAGTTTTTTTGGCTTTTTTTCTAAGATAGATTTGGTTAAATTCCCCGTTCCAGGACCAATTTCTAAAATGTTTTTATTTTTTATATCAGTCATACTTAAGATTTTGTTGATAATATTTTTATCAATTAAAAGATTTTGTCCAAGAGACTTTTTAAGTTTTAACATTTATTTTATTAAAAAACTTAATTGACTCAACTAAGCTTTCAGGATTTGCTATATTCTTTTTAATTATATCTTGACCAGTTCCGTGGTCTGGTGAAATTCTTATATAAGGTAAACCTAAAGTAATATTAATAGCGTTAAATTTAAACATAGTTTTAAATGGCGATAAAACTTGATCGTGATACATTCCAACTAAAACATTAAGTTTTTTGTTTTTAAAATTAGTGAAAGCTGTATCACTTGAAAGTGGGCCATTTACTTTTATTTTGAGTTTTTTCACCCTCTTAATTGCAGGTATAATAATCTTTTTTTCTTCAGAATTATTTCTCAGTTCATAGTTATGGGGATTTAATCCTAATAAACCAATATTAGGTTTAATATTAAAGTTATTTTTATAGAACTTATCAATAGTAATTAACTTGTTAATAATTAAATTTTTGTTGATAGATCTAGATATTTTTTTTACTTGTATATGAGTTGTAATTGGAGAAACAGATAACTTTTTGTTATAAATCAGCATTGCCTCTTTGCCTAAAACCTTTTCTTTTTTTGCTAAAAATTCCGTAACACCAATAGTTTTATTTCCAAATGTTTCTAACTTATTTATTGGACAATTTATAAATCCTCTAATTTTTTTATTTTTTGCTAAATTTATTGCTACATTAAAAGACTTTATTAAATAACTCCTTTTATCTTTGGCATTAACATTAAAAGGATCGCTAAAATTTAAAGGTACATCAAATATTGATAAATTTTTAAAATCCTCTTTATCAATATTTAAAATTTTTTTAATCTTTATATTTATTTTAATTTTTTCAAATTGCTTTTTAATTATATTGAAGTTTCCCACAATAAAAATTTTGGATTTTTTAAATAATTTTTTTTTTTTCCAAATTTTAGCAATTAATTCAGAGTTAATACTATTAGGTTCTCCAGCTACAATACAAACTAAATTTTTCATAAAAAATTAATTTGAATTGATCTTTCAAGATTTGAAAAATGCATGTTTGAAAACATTTTTAATTTTTTCTCTTTTTCAGAATTTACAATTTGTTCCTTAATTAAATCTATTTTTTGATTATTAGGGCTTTCTAATTTCTCCAATCTTAATTGGAGTTTACTTTCAATTTCTGCAGTATTTAATGATATTTTATTTTTATAAATCTGAAAGATCATAAAGTTCCACTTTAAATCGGTCTCAAACCTTTTTATCAGTTCTTCATAACTTAAATTATTATTTATAAGGACTTCTTTTAAACCATTTTTATTTAAGCCAATTTTTTTTGATGTAGTCGTAATAAGATTTTCTAATTGTATTTTGTTGTAACTATTTATATTTCTTCGTTTAATTTCACTCTCTTTAATGTTTCTCTTGATAAGAGACTTGATTGCTAAATTTTGAATTTGCTCCTTATTGGATTGATCAATTTGTGTATTTGATAAAATTGCTATCAACTTGATTTCCTTTAATAAATCTAACCTTGTTATAGGATAATCACCAACAGAAATTATCACAGAATTCTCAATCTGTGAGAAGACAAGTTTATTTTGAAATATCAAAAAAGTTATTACAAAAAAAAATAAACAAATTTTCTTTTTCATCGATCAATAAGTGGTGAACTAACCTCACCGAATGGAAAAAGTGTTACTCTAAACATTAATGAGTCCGATGGTTCCACATCTCTATCAGTATAAAACTCTCTTCTAAAAACCAAGCCTGCTTTTAAACAATCATTAATATAGTTATATGCAAGATCATAAAATTCAGTGGAATCTGTTTCTAGATTCTTTTTAATATTAAAATTTATTTGTCCTGAATTGTTAAGATCAACATTAATACCTGATTTTATATAATTGCTAGTACCTATATGATTACTTTCTTCTAAATAATTAAGATTAAATTTTGTATTCCCTAAAATCAAATTTGCTTCAAGATCATTATAATTAATGTCATTTAGGTTATGGTCAATTGAAAATTCATTTTTTAAATTAAAATTTTCACTTAATTTTATGAATGCTTCACCGACTAAATCTGAAGCTTTTTGATCCAGAGAGCTTTTTGATGGTATTGATGTATTTTCTCTAAAACTTTGTACCTGCGCTAATGAAAGAGAATAATTTTTTTCTCCAGGTATTCCATCTTTTAGATCATTGCTAGAAATTTCAAAGCCTGTTGTAATACTTTCACCTTCCTCAATAACATCTGGTTCAGCATTTCTATTCAATGAAAATGCATTAGAATAGGATAACTTTAAATCATCATCTTGAAGATTTCTCATATGTCCTGGAGCATATCTAAATGAAAATTTTGGAGTAAAAAAATTAATTTTGTTTTCTGATTTACTTATTTTAGACATTGGTAATTTTGCATCATATGCTATAACACCGGCTACTTCACTATTAAGTCCTTCTGTTTTATATTTTTTTGCCCCCTCAGCCTCATAATTTACTACCTTGAAAAGACCTTTGAATTTATTTTGTATACCATTAAAGCTAACAAAAGGGTTTGATTGCCAATTGATGTCGTTTACCCAAAATTTAGTGGTTTGATTTACTTTAAAATTTTCTACAAATGCATTACTTCTAATATCAAAAACTCCCATTTTATCACCTGTAAATAAATTACGCTCAAATAAAATATTCGGAACTGTATATTCAAATCTTGTTTTATCTGAGTCATTAGAAGTTAAATTTTCATACATAGCAGCACCAATCCCTAAGTAGTTTTTGTTATCTTGAAACTCATAACTTAAATCTTTTGTAATAATATTTTTATCCTTATCAGCAAGCTCTGTTTTTATATCGTGTACTTTCAAATATGTATCATTAGATACTTGCTGATAATTTATTTCTAAATTACTTGAAAAATCATCCTTAGATAAATCGCGATTAAATTTAGCGAAAAAGTGAGATCTTGAACCATCAGATTTTTTAAATCTATCAGTTTTTTTATAGCCCCTTGTATAACCTGAGTCCACAATTAAAAATGAGTCTTTAAATGCATGGCGATATTCATGTAGAATTAATAAATTTTCTTTTGCATAAATTTTTGGAGTAAATGTCATATCTTTGTTTTCTGAAATTGCCCAATAGTATGGGGTAGATGTACTAAATCCTACTGAGCTATTATCTTTGAATTTTGGAAAAAGAAAACCAGACTGTCTTTTTACTGTAGGTCCAGGATGAAAAAACTTTGGAAAATAAAAAATAGGGAAGTCATATATCTTTAAAATTGCGTTATCGTAATACACTGTTTTTTTTGCTTTATTATGATTAATTTTTTCAGCTTGAATTGACCAAGGAGGACATTTTCCTCCATCTCTATTTTTACAATTTGTAAAAACCCCCTTTTGAAACGTGACACCTTCTTCACTTATAAATGCTGAATTTGCAAAAAATCGAGGTTCGTTTCTTTCATCTACTTTAAAACTATTATCATTTAAAAATGATTTTACATCACTTCCTACAATTTTTCTGTTTTTTTCGTCAATATAAATTTCTGAAAACAGGTAGCTATTAGTTTTAGTATCTTGCACTTCGATATCACCTTGAGAAAAAAACATTTTTTTCTCAGTCGAATAATCAAACATATCTAAAAAAATTTGATTACCGTTAATATCAGTAATTACAGTATTTGATTTAGAATAAATAATTCCTTTTTTATTGTCATAGAATATATTTTCACCTTGTATTCTAAATTTTTCTGATGTTATTATGTCGGTAATACCAAAAGACCTCATTAGTTCATTATTTTTATTATATTCTGCCTTTTCAGCGAATATAATATTTTTCTTTGTGTCAGATACTTGAACATTTCCCTCAGCTAAAATTGTTTTTGTCTCTTTATTTAATTTTATTTGGTTTGCTTTTATATCTAATTCTTCTCCAAATAAGTTTGAATTAATTAGAAAAAATAATATGATATATGCTCTAAGAAAATTATTTTTCATTTATTTGAATAATCCCCACTGAACAAAAAAGAGTTAATATAATTATGGGCGACCAAACTGAGATCTCTAACGGAATCCTCTCAGTTGTACCTAACGCCATAGAAAAATTTTTAAAATAGAAAATTATTACACATGTGATTATTGATAAAATAATATAGTAAATATTCTGTTTTTTCTCACTCGAACTTAAAGTGAATATACTTGCTAGGCAAACCATTAACATTAAAAAAAATGGTAATGATAGATAATAATGTTTTTTTTCGTTAAGAAGACTTTTATTGTAGCCTCTTTCCTCTAACTTATCTATATCAGTCATAATTTTATAAAAAGATATAGTATCTAGATTTGAATATATTGAATTGAATTTTGATTTGTTAAAAGTGGTCTCAAAAGTTAAAGTTTCAAAATCACTTTTTAACTCATCGTCACTAAATTTTACTACAAATCCATCTTTAATAATCCATGGTAAATCGATTATTTCAGCACTTTTAGCTTCAATTCTCTCAACAAGAATATTTTTATCAAAGCTATAAATACTTACCTCTAAAAGATTATCACCTTCAATTTTTTTTGATCTGATAAAGTTAGTTTTAGTGCCTAAATTCTCTTTTATCCAAACTCCGTTATTTGTAATTGATGCTAAGTGAGATTTGTCAATATCATAACTTCCTTTAATATCTTCATAATATTTTACCATAACCGATGTTACCGGGTTAAATGCTAGGAGAATAATTATCCCTAAAATAAATGATGCAAAACTAAGTAAATATATAAATTTTATACTTGAGAAACCAAAAGTTTTTAGAGATAGTATTTCACCATTATTTTTCATTTTTAATAGTACCCACATCGAGGATAAAAAAATTATAAACGGAAATATATTTATTAAAATACTTGGAATGATCATAAATGATAATGCGATAGGTAACATTATTCCCACACTATAATCTGCAAAATAAGTAACTTCTTCCCTTAGGTTCATTATCAATCCACCTGCTGAAATAATTAATGTTGTATTGAGCGTAGATATTAAAAACTCTTTAACAATATAAGTATTTAAAACGGAATTTTTAATCATTTTTTCCTCAAATTTTCATACAAAAAATTTCTTATAATTTCTAAATATATTAGTGGAAAAAGCAAAAAAGGAGTTAAGTAATATATTAATGAATTTCTATAGGACTCACCAGAATATTTAACTAGAATTTCAGCAACTACTAAAATTGAAAATGCAAAAATCGTGTAAATATATTTGAAATAATTTTTATACTTACTTTCCCCCCTTTGATTTAACAAGAAACAAATAATTAAAGTAATAATAGGTATATAAAGTGGTATACCAAATCGTCTATTAATTTCAGACAATACATCATTTTTTTTATGATCTTTAGGACAATTAATTATTTTAATTTCCTTTTTATTAAAATAACATTTAATTAATAGTGCCGAAGGTGTTTCTTGTATCTTAGTTTGTACTATAGATCTTGTTTGTAAATTATCTAATTTTAAAACAGTTTTTGTGAACTTAATTGTCTGAATATTTTTGTTAATCTTCTGGGATTGTATTATTCCATCAGATAAAACCAAAGCAGGTGAGTTTGGATTAACAACTCTTCCTTTTTTTGCAATAATTGTAATGTTTTCAGTATTACTTACATTATCTATACTTTTTAAAATTTTACTTTCATCACGAATAAGAATGTTTTCCATATCTCCATTCGAGTTTTTTTCTTCCACAAAAATTGTTAAACCAGCTACTGTATCATTAAATTGATTGGTTTTTATCATACTGGAAATAAAATCAAGATTAGATGACTTTATTAAAGATCTGGAATAGTTCAGTATGCTTGGATTTATTATTGATGCAAAAACTATTTGCAAAAGCATCACAAGAAATGAAATTTTGAGAAAGAAATTTACTATTTTTATTTTATTCAAACCTGCTGTCCATAAAATTATCAATTCATTTTCATTTTCAAATTTTAAAATTGCCAATACCAATGATATTAAAAATGAAAGAGGTATAAATTTTGTTAAAATTTTTGGTATGTTTAATAAAGAATAACCCAAATAGACGGATAACCCATGACCATCTTCAACGACTAAATCTAGAAAATTTACAGCTTGTACAGTCCAAACTATCGCAGTAAAAGTGAACAAAGTTATGATAAAATACTTGCTTAATTCTAGAAAGAAGTGCTTATATATTTTATTACTCAACATTGTTATTATTTTTGTATATAATTAAAGCAAGTTTAGACAAATTTCAATCTAGAGTTGACTAAATGTTAAACTTTTTAAATATATTTGAACATATAGGAGTGAATTTAGGTTTTTTTTATAGTTGGAGAGAGGTTTGTTAAAAATTTATAAAAATTATGACTGTTAGATTAGATTATTCAAAAAAAACTAGTAACAATTTATCTTCAAATTTAGTCCTATTTTGTGATGAAAAACTCAACACAAATGGATTAAAAAAATATCTTTCTAACTCTGAATTTTCTTACATAAATGATCTACTTAAAACAATCGATTTAAAGAAAAATTTATTTGTTTTTGATGTCAATTCTAAAAAAAAGATAGTTTTAGTATCAATAAAAAAAAATATTAAGACTTCAGATGTAGAAAATTTAGGAGCAGAATTTTACAAAAAAATAAACCATGGAAAGAATAGCGAATACTATATTATTTCTGACAGTGTAGTAGGTAAAAATGATAATTTTTTAGGTCACTTTCTCCATGGATTAAAATTAAAGTCTTATGAGTTTGACAAATATAAAACAAAAAAAAATACAAGATTTATTTCAATTAATATAATAGGTAATAAAAATAAACCATCAAATCAAAATCAATTAAGATTTAAAGCATTAGAAGAAGGAACTTTTTATGCAAGAGATTTAGTTTCTGAACCTGGAAACGTTTTGCATCCTGATGAATATGCAAGGAGATTGAAATCTCTTAAAAAAGATGGACTAAAAATAAGTATTTATGATGAAAAAAAATTAAAAAAACTTGGTATGTATTCTTTGCTTGGAGTTGGTCAAGGAAGTGTCAGAGGATCATATCTTGTAACAATGGAGTGGAATGGTACAAAAAATAATTCTAAGCCATTAGCATTTGTAGGAAAAGGAGTTTGCTTTGACACTGGAGGTTATTCATTAAAACCAGCTAAATTCATGGAAGATATGACCTACGATATGGCTGGATCAGCTTCAGTAGTTGGTTTAATGAAAAATTTTGCA
>MDSZ01209959.1_pt1 | contig 12890 bp, 8 predicted proteins | sample 811201 | NCBI WGS metagenome assembly MDSZ01 (sample SAMN05326647, study PRJNA326480) | marine metagenome | isolation source: seawater | place: Indian Ocean: North | collected 2010
AGAATAATCCTGATGCTAGGATTATTGGAATTAACTTGAGTAAACTTTTGTACCAGTATGCTGAATTTAGAATTCCAACCCCATCATGACTGACCCTCAACATCCTGATTCCTAGCTCAGACGGCGCAATCAAAGCAGCTAGAATATATGACATCGCCAATGATAGGAATATCGCCCCTCCCCTATCCTCGAAGCTCCATATGTCTATTCTCATCATTGCATACAGCAACCCAGAACAAGAAACTAGTAGAAGAAAATGAGGTAGTGTTGATGGGCTCGAAAACGATCTGAATATCCCCGGGGGATGCTCACCCATCTGTTCACTCCCGTGACCCATAGATCCTGCGGAACCCACCATTGGTTAAGGTAAACCCCTTCGCGGGACCATGCCCGCACCAAAAAGAGCCAAGAGAGGCAAACACCGTTGGGTGGGTTTGGAAATCAACCGAGTCCTCTCAAGAAGTGATTTGGAGGGGACTCTTGGAGCATCGATAAGGAACTCAGATGTGAGGGTCTTCGATCTAAAGGACAATGGAAAAACAACGCGTGCAATACTGAAAGTACCTCTCTTCGACTATCTTGAAGTAAAAGAAAACGTGAATAAAATAGAAGAAATTTCTACAATCACCAGCTCTGGGAAAATTAGGCTTGTCAGGGATAGAATTTACAATAATTAATCTATGAGCCATTGGACCTCATCTAGGTCTCTAATTGAAACAACCCCTTCGGAACCTATCACTTCGAGCTCACCAACATTGTTTATTCCAATAGGCCGCATTATTTCCCCACCAAATGAAACCTCAACTCCTCTTGAGAGAAGATACGAAAGCGCACTCCAAGAAATTCCCAACAGATACTCTTCCGAGGGAACTCCGAACAGTCTACTTTCTTCGTACAAAGATGATATGGCACAATCGATCATACTGAAAACTTCTTCAGCTACTTTATTCCCAAGAGTATTTATCCATCCAGAACCCTCTACTTCGCCTTCTTTGAAGTCGAATTTGTTTATTCCCACACCTACTCTGATTTTTTCGGAGTCGGATGATTCCAGAAGAATTCCACCCATCTTCTTCCAATTATCGTCAACTATGTCATTTGGCCATTTCATCCTAGCTCCTATGCTTCTCGAAACTACGGCTCCGATACTGGTTTGAAGCAACCCCGGAGAAACTTGCCCAATTATCTCTCCTTCGAGATTCCAAGTGGCAAAAACTGACTCTGGCCGACCGATCCATTCTGAACCCCTCCTGCCCCTTCCATTTGTCTGCTCATGGGCGAATACTCGTTGCCAACCACCGTCTGAAATCTTAGCTGCCTCTTCCATTGTTGAATTGCAAGAATCCAACACTACCTCTTTGACTCCGGATCCTGTTTTCCAAAAGCCAAAGACCTCAATCTTTTCATCCCCCATCCTCAAAAAATTCAGAGATCTGGATGACCAACCTCTAGAATTCCAATCTGAGACTTTGCTTTCACCTTCGGGATCAGTCCTTAACACAAGAATCACAACCAGCTTCTCCAAATTCTCAGGCTCAAAATCTGAAAAATGCCTCAATAGTTCACCGCCCCAGCCCCCATTGGGGATATCCGACATGGAAGCCTCTTCTATCTCGGAAATACCTTCAGGAATTTCACCCATCCCATCCAGGTAGGGTAGATTCCATACCAACAAATCAGTACATTCTGGAATCATGACTCCATCCCCAATTCCAGATTCGAACACCTCCACCTTTTCTGAAAGGCCGTAAGACTCTAAGTTTCCACGTGCCGCAGCTACGGCTACAGGGTTTACATCACACGCAGAAACTTCCCATCCAAGATTGCTGAGAACAATTGAGACCATTCCAGAACCGCATCCGATTTCAAAGGCTTTACCGGTTTTTTCCTTCAACTGGGCGATTGTCGAGCAAAGCAACTCTGTGTCCTCTCTAGGAGGATACACAGAATGCGGCACAATCACTTCCCAATTTCCAAACCCCTCTATAGCGAGGCCTACTTTGTGCATGCAATGTACAAAAAAAACACCGCCTAAGTTGTTCCGCTGCATATTTTCTTCTCAACAACCTTTATGTTTAGAGGCGAATAAGGGCACACGCTCCTAGTTCCCCCGGAGCATCTGCATCCATCAGCGAGAGCACTGCTTGCGCAACCCTTTTGAAGGGACCTAGGGTCGGAGGAAAGCCCAGCATCAGCCATGGGCCTGTAGCTTAGTCAGGTAGAGCGCCGGGCTTTTAACCCGGTGGCCGGGGGTTCGAATCCCCTCAGGCCCGCCTGGCAGCTTATCAGGCTCACGCTTTTTTGGGTCGGGGAATGAGAAAATGGCAGTCAAAAGCTCCACAAAAAAAAGGCTAATTGAGTTAGGAATCCAAGAGGATCACGCCCACAAGCTCGCTGATGATGCTAATCTGGACACCATCAAAAGAATGTCCCGAGAACAGGTGGCAAAAAAGGTCGGAGTAGAAGAAAGCTCTTCCGAACTCGAGCACATCATGGGGGTAATTTCTGAGCATGTCGGATCAAGAAAGCGGAGCAAGAGTAACAGGATTACTATCTCTAGGAAGGCCCTCTTGGATGAAGACATCCCCACAGGAGACTACAGATTCAATGTCCTAAATCATGTTCTTGTGCCTCATCACGAACTAGTCCCCATCGATTCCGAAGCAGAGGTACTTGAGCCATGGGCCTTAACCACTGACGATGCATTCGGCACGGGAAGGCTGGCCAAGGAACTCCTTCCCAAAATTCTCATCACTGACCCTGCTATCCAGGCCATCAAAGAAATGGAGGAATCAGAAAACGACGAGCTCCCAGCGGGGTGGCTTGCAAACAGGGTCGTCAAAGTAGTTCGATATAGCAGATCTGCAGGAAGCTCCGAGGCATATCGGCTCATTGTAGAAACTACGTAATTTAGAAGGTGGAATGATGAAAGAAATAGTTGAAAGTTACTTCAAGCAAAGGAGCCTGGTAAATCATCAGCTGGCTTCTTACAACGACTGTATTCCTGTTGGGGACGGAAAAGAGAGCAGAATGGAAAGAATCGTCAGAAACATCCGGATAGGGAGCGACGAACTGGTTGAAGATGAGGACGGCGGACTAGTAAAATTGGATCTCTTGGACAAGGAAATTATCGTTCGGATGAAGAATCTCAGACTGGGTCGGCCCACAATAAAGGAAGCAAATGGGGCTGAACACCCAGCGACACCCATGGAGTGTAGGATAAGGAAACTAACTTATTTCTCCCCAGTTTACCTAGATTTCAAGATTTTTCGCGATGATCTCCCTCCTTCTCCGGGTTCTGAGATGGGCTTCCAAGAGGAACAGAGCGTCCACATTGGAAACCTCCCAATAATGGTGAGGTCAGCGAGATGCAATCTTCACAGCAACCACATAGATGAGAATAGACGCCTCTCCCCTGAGGCATCAGGAGAAGATTCTGAGAGGTATAAACATCTACTTAGAAAATCAGGAGAAGATCCCCTTGATCCTGGAGGATACTTCATAATTAACGGAACCGAGAGAGTTCTAATTTCTATGGAAGACCTAGCTCCAAACAGAGTCACGGTGGAGAAGAACAAGAAGTATGCTCACGAGACTCAAGTTGCCAAGATTTTCTCCCAGAAAGACGGGGTGAGGAAACCCCTCAATGTCGAGAAGAGGAGGGATGGGATGCTGATGGTGAAGATTCCAAGTGCAGGGACTACTCCTGTACCTCTTGTACTTCTGATGAGGGCACTTGGCGTGGAGAACGATAGGGAGATCTTCGCATCAATAGCCGGACCTCCAGAGGCAATGAAATTCACAGTTGCTAACCTTAATGACCTTCGTGATAATGAAGAGTATGGGGTTGATACTTCTGAGGAAGCTATGGCTTGGTTGGAGAAGAAGTTCGCCGCAGGGCAACAGAAGGAATACCGAGAGTCTAGGATACAGAATCTGCTGGATAACGAGCTCCTCCCTCATCTCGGGTCATCAATAGAAAATCGGGAAAAGAAGGCCATTTTCCTAGGCCGAATAGCTAGACAGGTTCTGGAGATGGCGATTAAGGACAAGGACCCGAATGACAAGGACCATTACGCAAACAAGAGGGTCAGGCTAGCAGGAGATCTCGTCGAGGACCTATTCAGAGTAAGCCTACAACAACTCGCAAGGGATCTAAAGTACCAGCTCGAGAGGCACCACAACCGTAAGAGGGAATTAAGGATCTCTTCATGTCTACGCCCCGATGTCCTAACTACCAAGATTATGCACGCACTGGCCACTGGAAACTGGGTCGGAGGAAGGTCCGGAGTAAGCCAGCTTCTTGACAGAACAACATATCTTTCTGCTCTCTCTCACCTTAGAAGAGTAACTAGTCCCTTAGTAAGAAGCCAACCACACTTCGAGGCAAGAGATCTACATCCGACACAATGGGGCAGACTTTGTCCTAACGAAACCCCCGAGGGCCAGAACTGCGGCCTAGTCAAAAACGGCGCGCAAATGATAGACATATCCGAGGAGGTCTCTGAGAATGACGTGAAGGACCTCCTGAAAGAAGCGGGAGTGGACGACGATCCCGATGGATGGGCAGACGGATCTAGAATCCACGTCAACGGAGATATTTTCGGTTTACACAAAAGGCCTCACAAGCTTGTCAGTCAGTTCAAGAGAAGGAGGCGCTCAGGAAGAATAAGGCCAGAGGTGAGTATCAGGCACGACCTAGAAAATAGGGACGTATTCATCAATACAGATAGAGGAAGAATGCTACGTCCTCTTCTGATTATAGATCATGGAAGTCTACAGATAACTAAGATGCATCTAGAGGGACTAAATTCGGGTGAGATTTCGTTCTCTGATTTGGTCTCTGGGGGAGTAGTTGAGTGGGTCGATGCAGAAGAAGAAGAGGACCTTCTTATTGCCCCTCGACCGTTCGATCTTCCATCTATTTCTCCGAAATACAAGCGCCCAATCAACCCATCAATGGTCGAATGGTCGAACTTGGGAGAACATGGAATATCTGACGCAGATTTAGTCGCCAAAGTGAAGATGCCGAATGGCGAAACCAAAACCGAGAAATTCAAAGTCCCATTAAATTACTTCCAGGACAACATTGACACTCTAAAGAGGAAGGAGAAGAAAGACAAAACAGTACTAATCTACACACACGTTGAGATAGATCCCCAGCTTATCCTTGGGGTATGCGCATCATTGGTACCCTATCCGGAGCATAACTCCACACCAAGAGTGACCGGGGGAACAGCAATGGTCAAGCAAAGCCTCGGCGTTGCGAGTGCAAACTTCAGACTGAGGCCGGACACTAGGGCCCATGTTATGCACTATCCCCAGCGATCAATTGTGGGCACTAGGGCCATGCAATCTACTAACTTCGATCAGAGGCCGGGAGGACAGAACTTCGTAGTGGCTATAGTAAGCCATCATGGATACAATATGCAGGATGCTGTAATCATGAACCGAGCATCCGTTGAGAGGGCACTTGGACGATCTGCTTTCATTAGGACCTATAATGCAGAGAATAAGAGATTCCCAGGAGGTCAGGAGGAAAGGATAGAGGTTCCCGGCACCGGTTTAGATGAGATCAAAGGATTGAAGTCATGGGATTCATATTCTCACTTGGAAAGAGACGGACTACCAGTTCCCGAAGTTGAACTAACTAGCGAAGAGGGAGGTAGGTCCATCCTCGTAGGAAAGACTAGTCCGCCTCGATTCTTGGAAGAAGCTCATGGGGCATTCCTCCAAGCTCAGGAGAGAAGGGAATCTTCCATGCTCGTTCGCCATGGGGAGAAGGGATGGGTAGACAACGTGTTCGTAACAGAATCTCTAGACTCAGGGAGGCTGGTTAGGATCACCCTGAGGACAAATAAGATTCCCGAGCTTGGCGACAAGTTCGCTAGTAGGCATGGACAGAAGGGAATCATCGGTAGACTTGTGGAACAGGAGGATATGCCATTCACAGAGGACGGAGTAATTCCCGACCTACTAATCAACCCCCACGCAATACCTTCCAGAATGACCGTCGCTCACGTCCTCGAGATGATTGGTGGAAAGGTAGGCTCTATGGATGGTAGGAGGATAGATGGGACTGCATTCACGGGGGAGAAGGAAGAATCCCTCAGATCTGGACTATTGAGGAACGGATTGAGGCACACTGGGAGAGAGTCGATGATTAACGGAGAGACTGGCGAAACATTCCCAGTAGATACATTCGTAGGAGTGATTTACTATCAGAGATTACATCACCTAGTAAGTAGCAAGCTTCACGCAAGAAGCAGAGGCAGGGTCCAGATTCTGACCAGACAACCCACTGAGGGAAGGGCTAGGCAGGGCGGCCTAAGGTTCGGCGAGATGGAGAGGGATTGTCTTATCTCCCATGGAGCTTCAATGGTGATCAAGGACAGGTTGCTCGACGAGTCTGACGGTTGGAACTTGATGGTCTGTAATACTCCAAGATGCGGCCATATCGCCTACTATGATTGGAAGAGGCGGACAAGCGTCTGCCCGGTTTGCGGCGATAGGGCTGACGTACATTCCGTCCAGACGTCGTATGCGTTCAAACTACTATTGGACGAGATGAAGAGTCTGGGTGTAGCAATGAGATTAGAACTGGAGGATAGAAGATGAGTACTCGAGACGCAGCAAAGATCCCCAAGAGAATCGACTCAATACGATTCACTCTAATGGATCCAAATGAAATCCGAAAGATGTCTTCAGTTGAAGTGAAGACTGCGGATACATACAAGGATGACGGTCATGCATTCAAGCAGGGATTGATGGATCCAAAGATGGGCGTGATAGACCCAGGAATCAGGTGCGAGACTTGTGGAAACAAACACGAAGAGTGCCCAAGCCACTTCGGTCACATCGCGCTTGAACTACCCGTGATGCATATCGGTTTCACGGGACTAATCAAGACGTGCCTTAAGACAACATGCAACACTTGTAGCAAGGCTCTGCTACTAGATGCCCCAGAGACTCATCCAACAGACCCAGAGAAGTCAGAACAAGACTATTATCGAGACAAAGTAAATGACATAATCCTGAAGCATGGAGTTGGAGGAAGGGAGTTCAAGAAGATTATCAAGGACATCGAGAATATCTGTGCCGGTGCCAAGAGGGCAATTTGTATGCACTGCGGCGCCGAGCAAGGAAAGATTATCTTAGACAAGCCTACAACCTTCAAGGAGAAGAAGGCAGACAAGGGAGAGCACAAGCTGAATGCTCGAGACATCCGAGAGTGGCTCGAAAAGATTCCAGATGAGCACCTAATTTTTGTCGGGATGGAGAAAGACGTTAGTCGACCTGAGTGGACGATCATGAAGGTACTTCCAGTTCCGCCGATTACGGTAAGACCATCTATCACTCTTGAGAGTGGAGATAGGTCCGAGGACGACCTGACCCACAAGCTAGTCGATGTTCTGAGGATTAACCAGAGACTTAGGGAAAACAGAGACTCGGGAGCACCACAACTAATCGTCGAGGATCTATGGGAGCTTCTCCAATACCACTGCACAACTTACTTTGATAATCAGACCAGCGGAATTCCCCCAGCTAGGCACAGATCAGGAAGGCCACTGAAGACCCTCTCACAGAGGCTTAAGGGCAAGGAAGGAAGATTCAGAAGCAACCTCTCAGGAAAGAGGGTTAACTTCTGTGCTAGAACAGTAATAAGCCCCGATCCAAATCTAGGAATCAATGAAGTTGGAGTCCCCGTTAAGACTGCTAAGGAACTAACTGTGCCTATTCGGGTTACAGGTAGAAACAGGGAGCAACTCAGACAGATGATCCTCAGAGGCCCAGATGTTCATCCCGGAGTAAACTACATCATCAGAGGCGATAGGTTTAGAGTGAGAATCACTGATAGAACGAAATACATTTGGGCAGGATTTCGATGTTTGAATCCAGACTGCCATTCTGGTAGCGAAGAAGAGCCTTACTCGGGGTACCGTCCAGATCTGAATGAGGTCCTGCCTGCTCCTAATTTCCTACCTGGACTTGTAATTATGGAACAAATGAGGAGAGACCCAATCACGGATGAGCTTGTTCCAGAATGGAACGTAGACCTAGCTTCAACACTTTCAAACCTCAGAGGAGAGAAATCAGATGGGAAACCCCTCAAAGAAGATGACCCAGATGCAATTATTCACTACAGGTGGAAGTGGGAAGTAGACCATCCAGATGAGTACTTGCCCGAATACCTTGAGGTAAAGTGCCCCCATTGCGGAAGCCCCGAGGTAGAGGATGAGCACGGGAACGTGTATCCTACTGAGACTGAAGATAGGCTTAGCACATATGACAGGGATGGAAACCCTCGTCCAGGAGTTGTCGTTGAGAGGCACTTGATCGACGGAGATGTTGCTATCTTCAATCGACAGCCATCACTTCACAGGATGTCGATGCTAGTACACGAGATTAGGGTGATGGATGGAAAGACGTTCAGATTCAATCTAGCGGATTGTACTCCTTACAATGCTGATTTCGATGGAGATGAGATGAACCTCCACGTGATTCAGAGTGAAGAAGCTAGGGCCGAGGCAAGGATTCTGATGAGGGTCCAGGAACATATCATTTCACCCAGATACGGCGGAAGCGTAATTGGTGGAATTCACGACCACATTACTGGCGCATATCTGCTTACCCATGGTGAAGCGTTCCTACCAACTCATGCTGCCATGGATGTCTTGAGCTCTATTGGCTGGGATGGGGATTTACCTGAAATGGTCGAGAGGAATGGACAGGAAGGATTCCTTGGAAATGAACTCTTCAGCCTTCTAGTATCTGGGGGCTTCAGTCTAAACTTCAAGAATAGAGCTGGCGAGGAAGTACTCGTTTCAGAGGGAGACGTCGCAGGTTCCATTGACAAGAGAGGGATAGGGGCAGAGGATGGCCGTCTTCTTGATGCAGTAGTTCAGACTCATGGGACCGACTTGGGCGCCGTCTTCATCAACAAGATGACCAAGATGACGATTGCAATTTGTACTGCAATGGGATTCACTACAGGAATCGATGACGAAGACCTTCCTCCAGAGGCCAAAGTTGAGATTGATAGAATAAATAGCGAGGCAAGCGAGAAGGTAGACTCTGAGTTAGCAAGGTTCGGAAAGGACGGCAGGAAGTACGATCCGAGGCCAGGAAGAACCCCTTTAGAGACCCTTGAGGAAAACATCCTTACAATTCTGGACGAGGCCAAGGCTGAGACCGGAAAAGTAGCTAAGTCACTGCTTGGGGAAGATAACTCAGCAGTCCTAATGGCAACTTCTGGAGCGAGGGGTTCTATGGATAACCTAGCAATGATGGCCGGCTCAATAGGCCAACCAAAGGTCAGGGGCAAGAGGCTAGAGAGAGGTTACCAAGACAGAGTCCTATCACATTTCCCACGCAACGTTAAGGGTGCAAAGGAGAAAGGGTTCGTCTCTTCTTCATTCAAGAGTGGTTTGGAGCCTACAGAGTTCTTCATGCTGTCAGTATCGGGAAGGGAGTCACTAGTAGATACCGCTGTCAGGACAAGCAAATCGGGCTACATGCAAAGGCGGCTAATCAATGCAATGGATGATCTAAAAGTCTCTGATGATAAAATGGCTTCAGTCAGGAACACGGCAAATCGAATCGTTCAGTTCGAGTACGGTGAGGACGGGACCGATCCGGCTAAGAGCAGGAAAGGAAGCCCATTCGATGTTGACCAGGTTCTAAATGACGCACTTGGGGGTGTAAACTGATGGTCGTCAAGAGTGCAACAAAAAAGAAGCTCATGGACCTCGGAATCGAGGAGGAGTACGCACACAAGCTGGCAGACGATAGGAAATGGGATGACGTCAAGGGACTCTCGCCGGGCCAGATTGCGCAGATATGCGGAATAGACTCCGGAACATCCCAGAAAATTCACGAAGTGATGGCAAGCTCTGCTAAGTCATCACGGGCATCCTCTGCCAATACGGAGAAGACGATTGTAAGGAGGAGAACGGCGTCTAGATCCAGGAGGATAAAACGTTCCCTGCCCCTTCAAGATTATAATTATGAGACGAAGAAATCGCAAATCATTAGGGACATAGATAGTGAAGATGAAATGTACATTCAACTTTCCGATGCAGCAGAAGATGCCGGTGCAAACATGACTCCCATGATGATTGACCAGTTAGTCAAGGGCCTCCAGAAGAGAGGGGAGAAGAAACTTACGAAACCGAAGGCAAAGAAAATAATTGACTCTGCTAGGGGATTTTACAAAGAGGCTAGGGCAGTCCCTCATGAGGCAGTTGGAATCACAACTGCACAATCAATAGGTGAACCTGGAACCCAGATGACTATGCGAACATTCCACTACGCTGGAGTAGCAACGGTCAACGTTACTCAAGGACTCCCTAGAATAATCGAAATTGTGGATGCGAGGAAGGTCCCGAAGACTCCTACAATGATTATCTACATGGATGAGAAGAACTCGAAAGGAAAGCCACTAAGAACTAATGAGAAATTAGTACGGGACATTGCAGCTGCCATTGAGACCACAACCGCCATGGATATTGCAACAATCGACGTAGACGTTGCACAGAGAAATATTAGCCTACAGCTGAACCTCAGCAATTTGAAGTTGAAGAAGATGACAGGGGTAGAGGTCAGAGACAAGCTTTCCCGTGCACTGAGGCTTTACATCCAAGCCGATGACGAGGACCGACCAAGATCCCTTAGAATTATTCCAGGCGTTTCAAAGGAAGAAGATTTGGCGAGCCTAGCATCAGATCCACCAACCTACACGGCACTTCTGCAGCTAGAGGACAAAATAAAGAAACTCAGGCTAAAGGGTCTGCCAGGAATTAGTAGGGCCACCGTTCAAGGACCAGTATCGGAAACTGGGGAGTATTACATTTCCACTATCGGCTCTAATCTGGCTAAGGTAAGCCAGTTTGACGGAATAGACAGGGCGAGAACATACACCAACAACATAAACGAGATTCACGACTACTTGGGAATTGAGGCAGCTAGGCAGGCAATCATCAACGAAATGTGGGATACTCTGGAGGGAGCAGGACTTGATGTAGATGTTAGGCACCTGATCATGGTCGCAGATGTAATGACTACAGGTGGAGAGGTAAGGGCGATAGGAAGGCACGGGGTTAGCGGAACAAAGCACTCAATTCTTGCAAGGTCGGCTTTCGAAGTCACTGTTACACACTTGCTCAAGGCAGGCGTAATAGGGGAGAGAGACATGCTTTCAGGGGTCACCGAAAACATCATCGTTGGGCAACCAGTAGCTCTCGGAACGGGAAGCGTAGAGCTATTCTACATCCCAGACGAAATCAACTGAGGGTAAAAAATGGACATAGCAAGGCAGTTGAAGCAAGGGATAAACACGGGAAAAATTGTCTTCGGGCAAAGGCAGACCGTGTCACAATGCTCCAATGGGGGCGCACAATTGGTACTTGTCGCAGCCAATTGCCCAGAGTCATTCATCAACGATCTTAGGAACTCCAATCCATCAATTCCCATTCATCAGGTCACTCTGGTAAATAGGCAACTCGGTGCAGCCTGTGGGAAGCCATTCCCTGTTAGCTCACTATGCATATTGGATCCCGGTCAAAGTGATTTAATGCAGCTCGTTCCAAACCTATAACCCCAAAATACCACTGATGATCGGATTTCTTGGGTTCTCTTCAAAGTCCAGACCATCCTCTTGGAGTCATGGAAAGGGCATTGAGAGACCTCATTAATGCTCGATTATCAAATTTCAAGCCATCTGATAGCTCTATTGTAACTCACGGATTCTCTCTATTGGGAATGTCTGACTCTGTTCCTGAAATTGGAAAATACAATTCTGATGTGCACATTTGGCATGTTCCGAAGGGCATCCTGCCAATAACCTCCGTTGAATTCACAAGATGGGATCTGGACTCTCCAAGAGGTTTTCATTGGATATTGAGTGAAAGACCGTTGCACATTGATCTCATCCAGGCCGAACAAAAAAATGTTGAGATCTGGGGACCCGTTGAGATATCGATGTTTATAGGAAGAGGAGTAATGGATGGCGATTTAGTAGCCAAATCTCCGATCAAAAAGATGGAACAGACAACTACTTTCCTAGACGAAGCCCACTCAAAGAAGCAGACCCAGTTTTTGAGGCCCGTTGTGGACATTGGCACTTGGAAGACTCAAAGAGGAATGGAGCATTTGTCCTCGACCCCAATTCTTCTTGAAGGAAGGATTTGGAGAGTTGAGGGGGAGATAATTGGGCCTAAAGATGAAATTGAGTTCGGAATCTGGGACCTATTTGAAGATCCATGGTCATCAACTATAGTAGAGATGAACGACACATTAGATCTAACTGAAGCACCTGATCTACGAATATTCCCCCCTCCAAATGACTCATGGTTATCTCATGATGTTCTTATTTCGGAAGCAGCAAGAATTCTTGATGTCAGAAGGCGAACTAACTCCCAAAACCCGGGCAAAAAGGATGCAGTTCGGAGCATGTTACTACAGAGATGGAGGTTTAACAAAGACAGTGCCCGTTGCGAATCCTCGCCAATGCATATTTCCGGTTGGCTGGTTCATTCAGAAAGAGAAAGCATTCTTCATGGAATAAATGGTAGACTTTACGAAACCTAATCCCTCTGTAAAAGCATCAACTCTTCCGTGGAAAGGGTATCTCCCGACATCAACTTTGACATCAAATCAGTAATTTCAACACGCCCCTCGTCTTTGTCTTCACTCTTTGAACCTGACAACTTGATAATATCCTGCATAGAATGAATACATCGAAGGGAAATAATGTACTTGTTGTGTAGTTTATCGGCTTCATTTTTTGTGGTAGTAAGACGTACATGTTCTGAATTAGCCATTTCTCTAAGCCTATCCACCTCATTCGAAAGCTCCATCATCAAGGAATGAGCTTCTTCTGACTCAGCAGA
>MDSZ01242373.1_pt1 | contig 12890 bp, 10 predicted proteins | sample 811201 | NCBI WGS metagenome assembly MDSZ01 (sample SAMN05326647, study PRJNA326480) | marine metagenome | isolation source: seawater | place: Indian Ocean: North | collected 2010
GGAAGAGCATTTAAATCCCCGTCTACTTCTTCTATTCTTTCGATAGAGCTTTCCAAAGCTTCACTAGCTGATATTTCTTTTTTTTCAAGTAGTTCGTGAGCTTGAAGAGCACTCATTTCCCAAATTTTTTTGGTCATTTTATTGTTTTCTAATTTAATTCTATAAATTTTCTAAACTAGTATAGTGATTTTTTTTACTAAAAATACAATCTTTTTTTCCTCTATAATAAGAATCAAATATTAAGCTTTATGACTAAACCTAACTACAAATATAACTGGTAATAGTTATGAAAGTTATATTAAAAAAATCTACTCAAAATTATATTAGATTAAATTATAGAGAATTTTTCATTTAGTTTTTTTTAAATATTAAATACCTAAAATACTAAAAAATATTTGACTCGAATCAAGCCTGTCATTTACACTATTATATACTAAATATACGTTATAAGAGACATAAAGAAATAGATAAATTCATTATTTTACCTATGGAGGATAAATCATGAGACTTAGTAAACAAGTGTTTAGTGCACTATGTGGTCTAGCGTTGTCTAGTTTTATTGCAACAATTGCTATTGCCGACACTGTAAGGCTTAAAATGGCTGGTACTTATCCGGCAAATCACTTTGGTCATAAAATAGTTACGGATATGATCAAAGAAATTGAAGATGCAGGTGTTGGTGTAAAAATTACTTACTTTCCAGCCTCTCAATTAGGCTCAGGCGAAGAGTTGGTAGAGGATGCTATTAGAGGTAATGTCGATTTAGTACAAGCATTTATATATGCTCAAGCAGACCCTCGTTTAGAAATTATGAATCTGCCAGGATTAGTAACAACTTTTGAAGAATTAAAATCTGTATATGCTAATCCAAAATCCAAACTGAATACGATTCTTGGAGGAATTATGGAAGATCTGGGATTAGTTTATCTTGCTAATACTGGAGAAGGTTTAATAGGTATAGTTGCTGCTAAAAAGCCAACTGATTATGCTGGTTTTGGCGATAAGGGTGTAAATATTCGAGTTTGGAGTTCAGAAGTTGCTAAAAAGACTACAGAAAGCCTTGGATACCGAACTACAACTATGAATTGGGCAGAAGTTTTACCAGCTTTACAAGCTGGAGTAATAGATGGTGCGATCTGCTGTACACCAGAATGGGCTTATTCAACTTTTGCGACAGCGGGTGTTGGGAAATACTTCATTCCAGTTAATACAGCAATTGAAGCGTCATCATTTTATGCCAGTGGTAAAACATGGAAAAAGTTAAATCAAGAACAACGAGACGTAATAAGGGCCGCTGCTGAAAAGGCTGGACTTAACGCAATTAACCAAGCTTGGGACCGTAGTGATGGATTCATAACAAAGTTAAAAGAATCTGGCTGGGAAATCTTAGAGTACAGTCCTGCAGAGCGCGCCGCTCTAAATGCACACATTCGTGAAAAAATATGGCCTGATTTAGCCGAAATGATTGGTCAGGATATTGTTGATGAATTAACTGGTAAGTAACTTTAAGTAGAAGTACTAAAGATCAAAAAAGGATGCTTCAGATTATCTCCCTATTTGAGGCATCCTAACTTCTTTTTTAGAAAGAAATTTAATGATTATTTTAGAAGATGAATTACCACCAAGATTGGGTCGTTTTGTTAAATTTATAATAAGTATTAAATCAGTCTTAGTTGCAGTAGCACTACCAATATTACCCATTACTTTCTTTTTTGTAGTTTTATTTCGTTATGTTCTCCTAAGTGATCTATTTGCCTATGAGGAATGGCTTATGCCAATTTGCTTTTGGGTTTTCTTTTTAGGAAGTGCGTTAGGAACATACTATGATAAACAGATAAACGCTGATCTACTGGATACCATTGCTGATAGCCGAAAATTACAATGGATACAAAAAATTGTCATACAGGTTATAGAATTAGTTATTACGTTAATCCTTGTATACTATGCCTGGTTGATGCTTGCTGATGAAATATCAGATTATCCAGGTTGGAAAACTACAATTGCGCTTAAAATTCCGTTTATCATTCCCCGCATTGGCATTTTTATCGGATTTGCTTTTATGGCCTTTTACAGCAGTCTCGCTATTTATTTAATGTTGCGAGTAGGACCTGAGAGATATGCAGAAGCTAGGTTGAAGGCACGCCAAAAAGAACTCGACAAACAGGAGTTTGCATAATGGTTATCCTCTTTAGCATTATTTTGATTTGTATCCTACTAGCTATTGGTGTTTCGGTACCACTGGCCTTTGGAGCAGTACTGATACTTTTGGCTTATACTGGAGGGTATGATGTATCAGGTTTTTTTGCCACTGGGCATTGGAAGATGAACTCTGTTATATTACTTGCAATTCCTCTTTTTATAATGGCTGGTGAAATTATGAATCGAGGTAAAATTGCAAAACCTATTGTTGAAATTGCAGAACTGATGTTTGGACATCTTCGAGGTGGACTTAGTGCAGCCTCAGTTGTTGCTAGCGCCATGTTTGGAGCAATATCTGGAAGTGGAGCTGCAACACTTACATGTATTGGGTCAATAATTATGCCACATTTACGCAAGGCTCGATATCCTTCAGGTATTTCAGGAGCAATCGTAATAAGTGCTAGCCCACTTGGTCTTCTTATACCTCCAAGCGGTGCTCAATTACTTTATGCTTGGGTAGGTCAATTATCAGTTCTAAGATGTTTCCTAGCTACTGTAATACCAGGTGTAATTTTATCAATCCTACTTATTATAGTAAATTTTGTAATACTTCGTAACTATTCTGATATTCAAACGACAAAAGTTCCAGAGAGGTTTTTTCGTGTCCTTGCTAGAAAAACAGCAATTGCAACTCCTGCTATTATGATGCCTCTAATTATACTTGGAGGTATTTATGGAGGTATAATGACCCCTACTGAAGCTGCTGGTGTTGCCGTGATATATGCAATCCCAGTTGGTTTTTTTATTTATCGTGGTCTTACTCTCAGAACTTTTTATGAAAGTATGAAAGATTCAGGAATAACCATAGGCGTAGTAATGGTAATGATTTTTACAGTATTGATCGCTAGTCGTTTTTTGATCTTTGAGGATATCCCTGGTTTAGCAGAAGATCTAATTTATTCTATTTCTGACAACCCTCTTATAATTTTTCTTATGCTTAATCTCGTAATGCTTTTGATAGGTATGCTGATGGATGATATCAGTGGTATTATTCTAAGTGCTTCACTTTTACTACCTATAGCAACTGGAGCAGGTATGGATCCAATACATTTTGCAGCAGTTCTTGGTGTCAATCTTGGAATGGGTAATATAACTCCACCAACAGCTCCACTGTTATATCTTGGAGTACAGGTGACGGAAGTTCCAGTAAGAAAATTAATTTGGCCAACTATTATTTTTATAATCTTTGCGTGGTTACCAACCTTAATGGTAACAACGTTTTTTCCAGGGACAGCTCTTTGGTTACCTAATTTAATTTTTGGATCATAGACAAATATATCTACCAAATATGAAAGAAAATATAGATGGATAAATTCATTCAAATTAAATAATTGTTTAAGAAGAAACCATATAAATTTTGACAATTATATTCAATTTTAATTTTTTATGGAAGCTCTTGGAACTAATTAGATGCGTTACACATTAGCTCGATTACTCAAAGAAGGCTTAACAGGAAATAAAGGTTGGAAAGGTCTTTGGAGAAACCCTGAACCAAAATCACATTACGACATTATCATTGTTGGTGGAGGAGGTCATGGCCTATCAACAGCTTATTATTTAGCTAATGAATTTAATGAGTGCAATGTTGCTGTTTTAGAAAAGGGCTCTATAGGTAGTGGAAACGTAGGGCGTAATACTACCAATATTCGCTCTAACTACCTGCTTCATGAAAACATTCAATTCTACGAATATTCATTAAAACTTTGGGAAGGTTTGGAGCAAGAATTTAATTACAACGCAATGGTTAGTCAACGTGGACAGTTGGTTTTATTCCATAACGATTCACAACGTGATGAAATGAGACGCATGGGTAATGCCATGCGAATGCATGGTGCTGATGCAGAGATACTAGATAAAGAAGGTGTGCGTAAAATTTATCCATTTCTCAATTTTGATAATGCAAGATTTCCAATCTATGGAGGGTTATTTCAACGTCGAGCTGGAACAGTTCGTCATGATGCTGTTGCATGGGGTTACGCACGAGGGGCTGATTGTAAAGGAGTAGATATAATTCAAAACTGTGAAGTGACAGGCTTTCGTATTCATAGAGGGAAATGTTTTGGGGTTGAGACAACAAGAGGATTTATTGGAGCAAAAAAAGTAGGATGTGCTGTCGCTGGTTCTTCAAGTATATTAATGGAGAGGGCGGGTATGCAATTACCGATAGAGAGCCATGTCTATAATGCTTATGTTTCAGAAGGTTTAAAGCCAATAATCCCAGGTATAATTGCTTTTGGAATGGGACATTTTTATATGAATCAGTCTGACAAAGGAGGATTAGTTTTTGGAGGTTACCTTGATGGTTACAATACCTATGCGCAGCGTGGTTATTTACCAATTCTTGAGGAGGTTTTAGAAGGATGCATGGCATTAATTCCTGCACTTGGTCGAGTAAGATTATTAAGATCATGGGGTGGAATTATGGATATGACAATGGACGGTTCCCCCATAATTGATCGCACCCATATTGAAGGACTTTATTTTAACGGAGGTTGGTGCTGGGGTGGTTTTAAAGCTACTCCAGCTTCTGGAATGTGCTTTGCTTATCTACTGACTACAGACACACCACACCAAAATGCAAGTGCCTTTAGGTTCGATCGTTTTGAAAAAGGTTATTTAATTGATGAAGCTGGTGTTGGTCCAACCCCAGGGAAACTATGATTAAAGGTTTATTTTATGATTATTAACCATCCATTACTAGGTCCTAGAGATTCGCAAGAATTTACTTATCTTGGAGATGTAAAACTAATGAAACGTCCAAATTCGATGAGTAAAAATTCAGATAAGAAATTTTTTGATTACTTATACCTTAGAAATAACCCAGCAGGTGAACACCAAGAATTATGGTATCATACTTTCGGAGACCATTCTTGGTTAGTTGTTACCAGAAATACTGTAACCCATGAAATAAAAAGAGTTGAACTTGCTTCGATTTTAGCACTCAAAAATAGAAAAAAAAATGAATAAAAAAAATTACATATCTGATGGAATAATTGATTGTAATGTTCGAATTAAATTCCAATTCAATAAAAAAAGCTATGAAGGCTATAAAGGTGATACTTTGGCTTCTGCCTTAATGAGGAATGATGTTCGTGTAGTTGGACGCTCCTTTAAATATCATAGGCCAAGAGGTATTTTTTCTGCTGGTTCAGAAGAACCAAATGCTTTAGTAGAATTACGATCAGGTGCCAGACAGGAACCAAACACAAAGGCAACTGTTATAGAATTATATGATGGGTTAGTAGCAAAGTCACAAAATCATTGGCCATCCCTCCATTATGACTTTTTGGCAATCAACGATCGTATAAGCAATTTCTTGGTTGCTGGATTTTATTATAAAACATTTATGTGGCCAGCTTCATTTTGGGAAAAAATTTATGAGCCAATAATTCGTAGAGCTGCTGGATTAGGTAAAATTTCATTTTTGGAAGATCCTGATCTTTACGAAAGAGGTTTTTTGCATTGTGATATTCTAATTATTGGTTCAGGTCCTTCTGGATTGGCGGCAACCATAACAGCTGGGCGTTCAGGGGCACGTGTTATTTTAATAGAAGAAGATTTCATACTTGGAGGTAGATTAAATTCGGAAAGTTTTGAAATTAACGATATTCCAGCGGCAAAATGGGTAGAAAATGTTAAAGCTGAATTAATTGATATGCCAAATGTTAGACTAATGTCTCGTACGACAGTAGTTGGATCATATGATCATGGAATTTATACTGCATTAGAAAGAGTGTCAGACCATATTAAAATTCCCCAAAAAGGAAAAGCCAGACAAATATTTTGGAGGATCTATTCCAAACAATCAATTCTCTGTTCGGGGGCCATTGAACGACCTATTGCCTTTTCAAATAATGATCGGCCTGGGATTATGCTTGCCAGTGCAGTTCGATCGTATGTTAATCGTTGGGGTGTAGTACCAGGTAGAAATGTTGTAATATTTACAAATAATGATAATGGACATCTAACTGCTTATGATCTAATTAAAAAGGGTATAAACGTTTCGGCGATAATCGATACTCGCCCAAATGCCCATAATATTAATGGAACTGAGTTTATTCCTGGTGCACATGTAATAAACAGTAAAGGTCGAATGGGGCTTAAAGAAGTATTGGTAAGACTTCCAAGTGGAAAGATACGTCAAATTAAATGTGATACATTAGCGATATCTGGGGGATGGAATCCAAATATTGCATTGACATGTCATCAAAATGGGCGACCAGCTTGGAGTGATAAACTGATGTGTTTTATCCCAGGCAAAAACCTTCCCAGGGGTCAATTATGTGCGGGTGCAGCAAATGGGGATTTTTCAACGACATCGGCCCTTTTGAGTGGAGAGGAAAAAGCTATTAAAGCCCTAGCTGATATAGGCATTAATATTGAACCTAGCGATTTTTTTAAATCAGAGGATAATTTATTTAGTTTGAAACCCTTTTGGTATACTAATGATGGAGATGATAGAGCTTGGGTTGATTTCCAAAATGATGTAACTGTTAAGGACATAAAGTTATCTATTCAGGAAAATTTTAAATTTGCTGACCATTTAAAACGTTATACAACTCTTGGAATGGCAACAGATCAGGGGAAAACATCAAACGTATTAGGGCTGGCTATAGCTTCGGAATTAACTAGAAAATCGATACCAGAAACTGGAAGTTTAAGTTTTCGTCCTCCTTATACCCCAGTTTCTTTTGGTTCTATGGGAGGAAGATACACAGGTATTAATTATAGACCCACTCGTAAAACCCCAAGTCATAAATGGAGCAATGAACGTGGAGCAGTTTTCACAGAAGTAGGGAATTGGCTTAGAGTTCAATGGTACCCCCAAATTAACGAAAATCAATGGCGCCAATCAGTAGATCGAGAAGTTTTGGCTGTCCGTAACTCTGTTGGTGTTTCTGATGTATCCACTCTAGGCAAAATTGATGTTCAAGGGGAAAATGCGGGTGAATTCTTGGATTATATTTACGCAAATACTATTAGTAAATTGCTAATTGGTAAATGCAAATATGGTTTAATGCTAAGAGAAGATGGTTTCGCTTACGATGATGGAACAGTAGCAAGATTAGCTGATGATCATTTTATAATAACTACTACTACAATGAATGCAGATCTTGTGTATCAAAACCTACAATTTTCGCATCAATGTATATGGCCAGACCTTGATGTTCAGCTTGTTCCTGTAACAGAATCCTGGGCGCAATTTTCAATTGCTGGGCCAAATTCAAGAAACGTTTTGAAGAAGATTGTCGATTCAGACTTTGATATATCAAACGATGCGTTTCCATTTATGGCTTGCAGCAATATCACCATATGTGGCGGACTATCAGCTCGCTTATTTCGTATATCTTTTTCTGGTGAATTAGCATATGAGATCGCTATACCTCCACGATTTGCCGATTATTTTATTCGTAGCCTAATGGAAGTTGGGGAAGAATATAATTTAGTTCCTTACGGAATTGAAGCAATGGACGTTTTACGAATTGAAAAAGGTCATGTAGCTGGATCTGAAATAAATGGGCAAACTACAGCTTTAAATTTGGGTCTTGTTGGTATGTTAAAAAAGGAAAAGGACTTTATAGGGAATATTTTGAGCAAGCGACAGGGACTTAACGAACCTAAAAGCTTGATGCTGATGGGATTTAAGCCTCTGGACGAAAGAGTATCTTTAGCTGCAGGGTCTCATTTGGTTGATATAAATGAAAAAATCAGTCCTGAAATGGACCAAGGATATATTACCTCTACTGCGTTTTCACCAAATTTAAAACACTCAATTGGTCTTGGTTTTTTAAGAAATGGAAGAAATCGAGTGGGAGAGATTATAAGGGCCATTAATCCAGTTCAAGATGAGGACATTCAGGTTGAAATTACGAGTCCTGTTTTTTTTGATTCAAAGGGAGATCGTCTTTATGGTTAACATTAAGCAAATTTCTCCACTTGGTGGAAGTATACCACTTAGTTTTAATTTTGAAGGCTTCAATATCCTGGAAGTAATTAACTGTTCGTTTGTGGTTTTATGTTCGCGAAAAGATTGTGAGACTAAACTGAATAAATTGTTTAAAAAAAAATTCAATATAGGATTACCTAGTATTGCAAAGTCTTCTTTTTCTGACAATTTAATATTGAGATGGATTCGCCATAACACGTGGTTGATCGAAGAACCATATTGTGAAATAGACAAATTAGAAAAAAAAATTAAAAATAATGTTGGCAATTTGGGTTCAATAGTTAACCAGTCTGATGAATGGTGTTTATTTGATCTAACTGGTTTCCATTGTATTAAAGTTTTGGAAAGACTCTGTAACGTTGATGTTGAGAGGATGGCCAAGGGAGATATTAGTGCAACAAGATTAGATCATTTAAGTTGTTTTGTAATCTGTAAAACCGAGCAAGTTAAATTTCGTATAATGGGACCAAGGTCTGCTGCTGGTTCATTGTATCATGCCATATATACGACTGCTATTTCGGTAATTTAAAGTTAAAGAGGAGATTTCAAATTGAACTACAAAAGTATAGAATGGCCGGTTTCTCAAGCACCGAAAAAGATCTCAACTATTAAAGAAAATGAAATTGTAGAAATAGCAGACCTTGGGCGTGAAAATCCAGATATTATTAAGCTCTGGATTGGTGAGAGTGACTTAAAGACTCCTAAATTTATTTGTGATGCAACGACTGAAGCTTTAAGAGAAGGACATACGCGTTATACTTTTTCTAGAGGTATTCCAAAACTTCACGATGCTCTACAGCGTTATCATAAGCGTCATTGGGGAGTTAATATTGAGGCTGGTAGATTTAGTATTACTACAGGTGGTGTTGGCGCAATTATGCAGGCGTTTCAAGCTATTTTGGATATTGAAGATGAAGTAATAATTCCTTCCCCTGTTTGGCCAAATGTCCTTGAGGTAGTTAGGATCAATGGTGGTAGACTTAAACATGTTCAATTCGATTTTGATTTAAATACTGGTTTTTCGTTAGATATCAACAAGATCATTTCAGCAATTACCCCAAAAACAAGGGCGATTTATATAAATTCACCAGGGAATCCAACAGGGTGGGTCATGCCTCGTAACGATATGGTGCAACTATTGGCTTTTGCACGTGAAAGAGGACTTTGGTTGATTTCTGACGAAGTTTACAATCATTTTACATTTGATAGGCCAATTGCAGATTCCTTTTTGGAAATCTCTGAGCCAACCGATCGATTAATTGTTTCTAATACATTTTCAAAAAACTGGTGTATGACTGGATGGCGAATAGGTTGGATTATTTTTCCCAAGGGTATGGAGGTTATTTTTGATAATCTTGGTCAATATAACACAACAAGTGTTTCAACGTTCTTACAACATGGAGCTATTAAAGCCCTTGATGATGGTGATCAATTTGTAAAGGATTTTGTCAAACGTTCTAAGATCGGTCGAGATATCATTTGTTCAGCATTAGAAAGAGCTCCCAAAGTAAATATTGTTCGTCCAAATGGAACATTTTATGCCATGTTTTCTGTTCAAGGAATGGATAATGGAGTGGAAATGGCAAAAAGGATCCTTCATGAGGTACAGGTAGGTGTTGCTCCTGGATCTGCTTTTGGAACTGGTGCTGAATCTTATCTTAGAATTTGTTTTGGAGTAGATCACTCATTATTAAATACTGCTGCTGATCGTTTGTCTTCCTTTTTTGAAAATCATGGTCTTTAAATGGGTAATCATTTATTTCCAAGTATTACCCAAGTCCTAGGTAGCCTCTAATTTAAAAATTTGGACAAATTATGAATTTTTTTCTGAAGCAATGACTTATAAATATGATAAATTCATAAAAAATATTTCTTTCAGAAATACAACTTTATTTATTTACCTTTTTTCTTTTAAAGTGAGTTTTATTTAGTTTTATATAACCTTAATCTACTTTTTTTTTTCAAATTCCAAAGGGAGGTAAACTATGATTGATAATCGTTTAAGTCAACTTCAAAGCTGTTATACAAGCGTAATTCATGATGTTATGCGGGAAATGGGTCTTCGAAATTTTACTTTTCCACACAGAATTACACCTCTTCAACCTGAAAAAGTTCTATGTGGTCCTGCATGGACCGTTGAGGGGCGTGTTGACGAAACTGCTGATCCTCATAAGACATTGTTAGCTTGGACTGGTCTTCTTTCAAAAGCAAAGTCAGGTCATATCTATACGGTTCAACCAAATACTCACCAAATTGCACAAATGGGAGAATTATCAGCCGAAACGTTGCAAAATAAAGGTATTTTAGGTTGTGTATTGGATGGAGCCCTAAGAGACTCAAATTTTATTTTAAAAATTGGAATGCCATGCTGGCGCACACATCATACTCCACGTGATATCGTTGGGTTTTGGCTACCAACAGGTTTCGACGTAGAGATAATGATTGGTGAAGTACTTATCCGTCCAGGTGACTGGCTTCATGGAGATCGTGACGGTATGGTTTGTATTCCTTATGAGATACTTGAAGAAGTCATTGATAAATCTTTGAATGCCATGCAGACGGAAAATTTGGTAAGAAAAGCTATTCTTGAAGGAATGGATCCTCAAAAAGCGTATCTTAAGTATGGTAAGTTCTAATGTAAATAAGTCGGAAAATGATTCTCTATAGATTATTTTTTTTGAGAAGGTCTAATAGTGATTTATAATATTATTATTCCAAAAACTTTTCTTGAATTTTTGAAGATGCTTGTTTTAGTTCATCGATGAAATAACTTTTATTTTTTTCTATTTCTCCAGTAGGAAACGCTAAACCAATTGTAGCTATTATAGATCCATTAGAATCGAATATTGGGCATGAAATTGATGATAAGTGAATTTCTAAGAGGTCTGAAACGATACTAAATCCACATTTTTTAGCTTCTAGGCATTCTTGCATAAAGCTTTCAAGTGAAATAATACGTTTATCTCCTTGGAAATAATCTTTATCGGGTATTTTTTCAATTAAAGTAGTTTTATCAAGACCATCAACTAAAAATCTGCCAGAAGAAGTCAAAGGAAGTGGGTAGCTTGGATATCTATCACCTTTTTTCAAGGTGTAGAAATAATGTCGTTTTCCCTCTACTGCATATAGTATTCCTTGTTTCCAATCTACCAATGCATTTAGTTCAACTGTTTCACCAATTTTTTCTGCTAGTTTATTAATGATGGGTTTTGCAATTTCAATAAGAGAATAGTGTTGTGAAACAGACGATCCGTAAATGAATAATTTGCGTCCTAAAAAAATACGGCCATCACTGTAAAAATCTAAAATAGAACGGTCAAGTAGAACTTTACACATTTGATAGATGGTAGATCTTGGTGCTCCCATTAATGCAGCAAGTTCGTTTATAACCATTGGTCGACCTTCATCTCGCAGACAGTCAAGGATATCGATTGCCCTATCAATCCCACGTTCTCGACTAATCTTTTTCATTTCAAAACCAATTTATTTATCATAATATGATTGACTCGAATCGAACCTCTAATATATGCTATTACATACCCCGTATACTTTACAGCGGACATTGTCAATATTTAATGGTAAAAACTAATAGTAAAAGATCACTTTATAAAATAAAGCCTAATCTAATTCTTTTGGGGTAGTCATTGTTAAAAATAACTGATTAAAGTCCTGGCTTAAAATGTTTGTGGAGACTGAGACCAAATGTTTTTATTTTTATACTTATTATGACTAAGTTTGACGCACTTATAATTGGTGGGGGTTTGAGTGGTATTACAACTGCTCACCGCCTTGCCAAGCGAGGTTGTTCTATTGCAATTATAGAAGTAAATAAAGAAATTGGTTTAGGTGCAAACTATGCAAATGGTGCAATGCTAGTTCCATCACAGTCTTCACCATTTAATTCGCCAGGCGTTTTTTCTGATGTTGTAAAGTCTACTTTTTCAAAAAATTCTTGGTTAAGTATTAGAGCAAAAGCTCTCCCAAAACTTGCCAATTGGGGACTTGAATTTCTTATTAACTCTAAGGCATCCAATTTTGAGACAAACATGCGCTGTCTACTTAACTTGGGTATTTATTCAATGGAAATATTTGAAGAATATTTTAAAAACTATGGAAATAAATTTGATGCCCAAGAATGCGGTACAATCAAAATCTACAAAGACAAAACAAGTTTTGAAAAACAGATTAGTTATAATTACCTCCTTAGCGAACTTGGATTAGAATGGGAAGCACTTTCGCCTGAAAAAACGATTTCTCTTGAACCACATCTCGAAGGTATATTTTCAACATTAGCTGGAGGTATACTTTTTCCTAATGATGCTGTTGCAGACTCCTACAAATATTGCAAAATTCTTTGTAATGATCTGGTAAAATCTGGGCATAAAGTACATGTAAATTGTAAAACAACCGACCTTATTACGTCAGGTGATAAGGTTATTGGTGCTAGAACAACAACAGGAGATATTAAAGCTAAAAATACTATTTTGGCGGTTGGTCCTAGAACAAGTATGTTAGCACCTAAGGTAGCAAGATCAATTTTAGTTCGTCCAGTTAAAGGATATTCACTCACATATGATACTTCTAAAACAAACGATTTACCCTCATATCCTGTTATAGACGAGGGTTATCACGTAGGTGTAGTACCTATCAATGGCAGGTTGCGAGCAGTAGGCTTTGCGGAGTTTGCTAACTATGATGATAATCTTAACCCAAAAATAGTATCCAAACTGGATCGTTTTACTAA
>MDSZ01028299.1_pt1 | contig 12889 bp, 13 predicted proteins | sample 811201 | NCBI WGS metagenome assembly MDSZ01 (sample SAMN05326647, study PRJNA326480) | marine metagenome | isolation source: seawater | place: Indian Ocean: North | collected 2010
ATTCCCATCAACCTGCTCTCCTATGCGCCGTTTTTGGGGTTCTTCGGTTTCAATTTCTACTCCTGGTTAACCATCCTTGACTCGCCGGATTTCATGAACGGTCTGCCACTGAAAGTGCCCGACCTCATTCGGGCGAAAGTGGTGGTGTATTTCTTGGCCACTTCATGGATTTCGTTGATTTTCATCGTCTTGATGGCGTGGCGCTTGGACGAATGGGCCTCCTTGCCCACCAGCATCATCGTCATGTTTGCCAACTCGATTTACATCGTGGCCTTGACGGCGTTCTTGATGGGCCTTCGGCCCAACAAGGCCATCTTTGATGCCTCGGTCATGGTCTGGTTTTGGATCGGGACGGTCCTACCGCTGCTCGGTCTCTTCCTCCTCTCCTTCACGCAAGGCGATGTCAGTTTGTACGGCAACTGGTGGGAGCGAGCCAGTCAAGACGGTCTCGCTGCAACCGCTCAAATGTACGACGATTCCATGGTTCAACAAGGCTACATGGGCATGATTGCCATCTCCATTGGGCTGATTTTTGCCTCGGCTTTGTTGTGGAAATTGATGGACAAACGCTGGGGCCGTTCCGAGTTCTCAAACTGAACATCGCCGATGTTCTGGCAGGTATGTTCTTGAGCGGCGGTCTTGAGCCAGCCTCATGGCTCAGGTGGTGGCGGTGTGCGGCATGCCCGGGTCGGGAAAGGGAGAATTTGCTGCCGTCTTGAGCGATGCGCAGGTTCCCATCGTCTCCATGGGTGACATGATTCGAGCCGAAGTTCGAGCCCGAGGTCTTGTGGAAGAACCTCATGTCTTTGGCGAGGTGGCAGCTGAACTTCGAGCGAAACACGGCGAAGACGTCCTGGCTGTCCGCCTCTGCGACCGTGTGGACGAATTGCTTCAAGACCACGAACTCGTGTTGATTGAGGGGCTACGAGGGACGGCAGAAGACGCCGTATTCTCCGCTCGATGGAACGGCGCTTATCGCACGGTCGCCATTCATGCGGACAGTGAATTGCGCTTCCAGCGCATCGTACAACGCGGTCGTTCCGAAGACGGTGACCGTGCAGCCTTTGAAGCCCGAAATGCCCGAGAGCGTGGTTGGGGATTGGAGGTGTTGATCAGCGACGCCAACGATGTGCTGATGAACGATGTTGAACTGGATAAATTCAAGGCTCGATGCTCGGCTTGGCTCGAGGATGTTCTGAACGGATAATTTGCGTCAGTCGAACGCCTGAGTTTCGCCACAGCAGGTCGTTTTCCTGCTGATTTTCACCCAAGTGTTATAGTCGGGGAGATGTTGTAGCAAATTGCAATCGCGGGGGTTGGTGACCATGGCAAGGAAAAAGGGCGGTGGCAAGGGCAGGCAAAGGGCCCGACAACGAGCGCAGTACGATGAACTTGACAAGTACCCTGTGATGCCACCTCACGCCTTTGCTCGAATCGTTCGTGACAAGCAGACGCTGAACATCATCTACCAAATCATCGAACCTCCTTTGACCAAGAAGGAGCAAGAGCAGCGTGATGAAATCATGGATATTTTCATTCGCTCCCTCACGGCCAACATCGAGGAAATTGATTCCAATCCAGAAGCGTATGTGCGAACAGCGATGGATAAGGTCATCAAATCCTACAGCATGAAAATCAACAAGAAATCCAAGTCCAAACTCTTCTATTATCTCCGCCGCGACCTCATTGGCTACGGCAAAATGGACGTGCTGATGAACGACGTCAACGTTGAAGACATTTCACTTGACGGCACCAACGTTCCAATTTTTGCCTATCACCGAAAGTTCGAATCGGTGGAAACCACCTGTGTTTGGGAGACCGATGAAGAATTGGAATCCTACGTGATTAAACTCGCTCAACGTTGTGGCAAGCACATCTCCGTGGCTGAACCGTTGCTTGACGCAACGCTGATGGATGGTTCACGTATCGTGATGAAACTCGGTCACGAAATCTCAACCCGCGGTTCCGCCTTCTGTATTCGACGTTTCAAGGACGACCCGTTTTCGCCTGCTGACATCGTCGCCTTCCGAACCATGTCTTCGTTGATGACGGCCTATCTTTGGATTGCCTTCCAGAACGAAGTCCCCATGCTGTTCGTCGGCGGTACCGCTTCTGGGAAGACGACAACGCTCAACGCCATGTGCATCTTCATCCCTTGGCAAATGAAGATCGTGTCCATTGAATCGACCCGTGAAGTCAACATCCCGCAACCGAACTGGGTTCCCGGTTTGACCCGTCAAGGGTTTGGTGGTGAAAGTGACGACGGTGTCATCGGTGAGTTCGAATTGCTCAAAGCCGCCCTCCGTGAACGACCTGAGTACATCATCGTGGGTGAGATTCGTGGTGCAGAAGCTTATGTGTTGTTCCAAGCCATGGCGACGGGCCACTGCGCTTATTCGACGGTCCACGCCGACTCCGTCCCTTCCCTGGTCCACCGATTGGAAAACAAACCGATTGACATCCCCCGTGTGTTGCTTCCAGCGCTCGAAGCCTGTTCCATTCAGATTCAGACCCGTATCAACGGGCGACGTGTCCGAAGAACAAAGCAAATTGTGGAAATCGTCGGTATCGACCCCAACTCAATGGAAGTCATCACCAACGAAGTGTTCCGTTGGGACGTCACCAACGACGACTTCATCTTTAGCGGCAAGTCGTATGTGTTGGAGAAAATCATGGTTAAAATCAACTACAGCCAAGAAGAGATGCGACGAGAATTGCGCACCCGAAAGCGCATACTTGAGTGGATGGTCTTGAACGATATCCGAAAAGCCGACCAAGTGTCTCAAATCGTCACCGAGTATTACGTTCGCCCCAACGAAATCTTGGCTCGTGTGGACGGGTTGAAGTGAGGCGGCGAATCCAAACACGGTGATACGATGGACCTGACGGCATGGCAACGCATCTGCAATCGGCTCCTCGGACCGTTTGTCAAGAAGCGTGCTCGCAACGACAAGGAATTGTCCGCCAACCTCGTGAAAGGCTCCATGGGCATGATGCCCGAGGTCTACCTCTCCACGGTCATCGTCACGTCCATTGCCATCACCCTGATGTCCTGGGCCTTCGTGGCCGTCTTCTTTATTCCAGACATCGGTGTTATCGCCTTTTACGAGAGTATCCAAGACGCCGCCACCAAGGACCCCTGCTTTGAATGGGAATATTGGAATCCTGACCTTGTTGACCCAACGCTTGCGGGCAACGGTTGTCCTGATTATGCACTGCAGGTTTTCCCCGCTGCATTGAAAGTTATCATTGTGGCGCTGGGCGGGGCGATCATTCCTTTTGCTGCTTACAAATACAACAAGGGTGGCGCCGCCCGCGAAGCCACTCGTCGAGCTGACATGATTGAGAAGTACCTCCCTTACGCCGCTTCTTACACGGCTGCTATGTCGGCAGCCAACGCAACACCGGCCAAGATTTTCCGTTCGCTCGCTATGAACAAAGACATCTACGGCGACGTTGCGGATGACGCCGCCATGATTTATCGCGATGTCACGCTCTTGGGTTATGACCTCATCACGGCGATGAAAATGAGCGTTGACCGTGCTGCCTCGGTTTGGCTAACGGAATTTTTCCAAGGCATGGTCGGCACACTGACGGCTGGTGGCCAACTGAAATTGTTCTTCCTGAACCGTGCTGAACACTACATGCGAGAAAACCGAACCAGGCTGGGGCAATTCCTCGAATCCATCGCCCTTTTGGCAGAATCTTACATTGTGGTCGCTGTCGCCATGCCGCTGTTTTTGATCGTCATGCTCGTCATCATGTTTTGGGTATCGGGTTCTGGTGCCCAAATGAGCGAAGGCATGCTTTACGGCATCGTTCTTGGGTTCATTCCAATGATTCACATTGCCTATGCTATCCTCGTTTGGACCAGCAGTAAAGAGCAAGAAATGTAGAGGGGGGAGAAGCGTTGGCACGAAAGAAGGAGAAGATCGTCGTCAATTTGGACTTGCCCAAAGACGACACAACCTTGACGCGGTTGTACATCATCCTCTTCTTTTCCATCATTCTTGGTTTGTCCAGCGGTTTGTTTTGGATTGCCAACTCCGGTTTCGTTCCCACCGCCAACGGCGAGCCGATGTTCACCAACCTCTACTGCGGTGCGACCGCACAAGACGAAGCTGGGAACCCAACGGGAGAATACTTCCAAACCAATCAAAAGCCAACCTACACGGCGAACCAAACCTGCTCCATCCTCCAAGACCAACCTGACCGTATCACTTGGGAGGGCGAAGAGTGGACCATGGTGACGAAACGTGGAAAGAACTTCGACGTTCCAGGTGTGCCTGAATCTTCGACAGGCGGGGCGGCAGTGTTGCAACCTTTGTGGTTGAATTACACCGTCGAAGCTTCGGGCTCCTACGAATACACCGTGGCGATTCGAACGTCCGCCGGGGACATTCTCGAATGGGAAAACGACACCACCAACACCGGCAAGCAGCAACTCTCCATGATTTCTATTCCCCCCGATACCCGCTACGAATTGATTTTCATGACCGCTCAAGATGGGCAATTCTTGCAAACGGTCACCTTTGACATGACCGTTCACTATCAAGACGGTATTCCGACCAACATGAACAACAAATCGCTCTGGCTCGGGCCGGCCGTTGAAGCCGGTCCGCTGAAGGTCCATCCCACTATTTTCTTGAATTTCTTTGGATTGACGTTCTTCTTCTTCATCTATCCTGCTTCCTATTATTGGGAAAAAGTCGAGAACGCTAAGAACGAAGTTGAGGAAAAATTCCCTGATTTCCTTCGTGATTTGGCTGAATACTGGAAAGGTGGTCTTTCCATGACCGTGGCCGTTCAAACGCTTGCGACGTCCGAATACGGTGCATTGAATGACGAAGTCAAAAAGATGTCAGACCAACTCAGTTGGGGCGTCAAGTTCTCCGATGTGATTCTCCAATTTGCTGAACGTGTGGGGACGCCACTCGTTCGTCGTGCGATCACCTTGATTGCGGAAGCCGACCGTGCGGGTGGAAAAATTTCGGATATTTTGGTCACGGCTGCAAACGACTCTCGTGAATTGAAGTTCCTGGAGGGTGAACGGAAACGAGCCATCGGTTCGTACATTGCGGTCATTTGGACCTCCTACTTCGTTTTCCTCGGTGTTATCGTCGTTCTTGCTAAGGTGTTTATTCCCGCTATTGCCGGTTCAAACTCAGGTGGAGAGGACGGTGGAGACAGCGGCGGTCAAACCATTGGAAACATGACCATCCGAAACATCGACCCGCTGTTCTTCCTGACCATTTTCTACTACGGCGTGACCATGCAGGCGCTTGGAAACGGCTCCATGGCCGGCTTGATGGCGACCGGCCGTTTCTCAACCGGGTTCAAGCATTCAGGCATGATGATCGTTGTCGCCCTTGTTATCTTCAACTTCGTCGCCTTCTCGCCCGACCTCATCGGCATCACCGAAGTTCCGGGCCTCAATCCGTCTTCGGGTACGTTTGTCCCTTCACCGCTCTACTTTGGAGGTTGAAGCCATGCGTCATGACGAAGAGGCGCAAATCCATATTTTGGAGATGCTGACGCTGTTTTGGCTGTTCTTCATGTCGGCCACCTTCTTGATTCGCGTCCACGTTCCCGATTCGCCTTCCGTAGCGCTCGATTCTTCGCTGGAAATGGCCGGCGATGATGCCATACGCTACGGTCTTGGCCTTGAGGCTGAAATTGAAGGCGAGAACCGTCTTGAGGAATTGTTGGCGGATGACAACCGGGAAGGAGCCTGCGAACTTCTTCAATCCGCTGTGGCTCCTGGGAAGGAAGCCAATTGCTGGCTGGCAAAGGACAGTTCTGTCGCCACACCGCACGGGACCGTTGGTTCCCCGTCCAGCGGCACCGTAGCCGTGCATCACCTCGTCGTCATCGGCCCGTATGTATGGACGGTCACCCTCGATGTTTGGGCTCGTGGAGGTGGTGCATGATGCAAACGACCGACCTTCGTGAATCACAAACCGGACAGATGCTCCTCGCCACGGGTGTGGTTTTGTTGATGTCACTGTTGTCCATGGCTATTTTCGGCGTCAAGGTCGCTGGCCTCACCCTGCCTCATGAAGCCGCTTCAGACGATGTCATCGACACGACCAATCAGGTGCTGGAGAGCATCCAATCGCTGACACAAGCCCGCACGGACCTGTGGGTGGACGGGGGTCTGGAACCGATGGAAGCCGCTGAATTGGCCTTCGAGACCGTTCACGACGACCTGCTCCATCACGGCGAACTTCGCGGGGTGGAAATCAAATTGACCAACACCGTGCTAACCCAAGTGGACGCCACCACGATTGCGGTCGCAGCAGAACTCGGTGTCTCCGATGGGGAAGCTATGCTCAATTACGATGTGAATTTCACGTTGGACGTTCAATCCTCGTGAAACTGGTCAATCGCCCTGTTGAGCAACGTAAAGATTCGTTCAACATCGCTGTCCACACGGGTGGGGTCCACCATGGGCCAGTTGGCGATTTTTGCTCGTTCGATCAGTCCGTCTTGAATCGCACGAATGCGCTCAAAGTTGGCCAAATATCGGTCGGACCTTCGATAAGAATGAGCATCACGGGATTTCAGCATCGCTTGGTGGGAGCGTTCTTCATCAACCACCATGACCACGCCAAGCGCCACCCCTCCTGCATCTTCCCAAGCCTTGAGAAGACGGGCGCTGGGAAAAATGTGGACGCCTTCTAAAAGCAGGTCAATTCCTTCTCGTCGGGCTCGTTCTAAGGTGGCTGAAATGCCCGCTTCAACAGCGAGGCAGGTTTCGTTCCAATCAAGGACGGGTTCTCCACTGCTTCCTCTTGAAAACGACGAGCGGTGGAGGGCTTCCTGCTCGTGGTCGTCATCGGTCGCACGCATGATTTCTCTGATGGCGTCGGTCGACATCACGCGAGTGAATCCAGCGCGTTGAGCGACGCCCACGGCGGCTGTGGATTTGCCCACCCCTGTCGCTCCGGCGATAATCAGCAGGCGTGGAGGCCGGGTTGAGAGGGTCTGTGCGGTGCGTTGCGCCATTCCCACCCTCTTGGTCATGGAGGTCACGATGGCGCTTGGGCACATGAGGGTTCTGTCGTCGTCGGCATGACGGACCGGGGTTTGAAGGCGGAGGGTTCCACCGATGCCCCTTTGAAGCCCCTTGGCTTGGAAGTTTCATGGCCGATGAACAGATGTGGATTGCCGGTGAATGGTGCGCCTCAGAGAATGGAGAAACCAGCGATGTCCTCAATCCTGCAACAGGAGAGGTGATGGGAACGGTGCCCAAGGCAACGGTCGGCGATGTAAACCGTTGCGTGGCAGCTTCTCGAGAAGCGTTGAACCACGCCGACTGGAAAGCCATGGACCCTGCTCAGCGCGGGCGTATTCTCAACAAAATGGCGGCCGTCACATATGCAAAAGCCAAGGAACTGGCCGTGATTGAATCCTCAAACAACGGCAAGACTTTCCGAGAAGCACTTTCTGAAATTCGCTACGGTGCTTGGACGCTGGAATACTTCGCCGGTCTGTCGGATAAAATCGAAGGCAGCACGATTCCTGTTCCAGGTCCCCGATTGAACTACACCCTTCGACAACCCCTTGGCGTTACCGCTCACATTGTTCCGTGGAATTTCCCGCTGCAACTGGCTCTGCGGTCCATTGCGCCGGCCCTTGCTGCTGGCTGCACGGTCATCGCCAAGCCCGCCTCATGGACGCCGCTCTCGTTGCTTGCATGGGGCAAGGCAATCGACGAAGCAGAAACCGGACTTCCATCAGGTGTTTTGCAAGTCTTGACCGGCTCGGGTGCCCTTGCAGGTGATGCCTTGGCCGGCCACGCTGGTGTTGACGGCGTTGTACTCACGGGCGGTGTGCCGACTGGAAAGACGGTCATGGCCAAGGCCAGCGAGCAATTGACGCCCGTCACGCTTGAACTTGGAGGAAAGGGTGCCAACATCGTCTTCCCCGATGCAAACCTCCGTTATGCTGCCAAAGCCATCTGCTTTGGTATCTTCATGAACGCCGGACAGATGTGCTGGGCGGGTTCCAGATTGTTGGTGCATGAAGATGTTCACGATGATTTGGTCGAGGCCGTCTGCGCTGAAGTCTCAAAGTGGCCGGTGGGACCGGGCATGGAAGAAGGGGTTCGTATGGGCAGTTTGGTCCACGAACGCCACCGAGCAGAAGTGCTCGAGAAGTTGGAGGCTGGCCTCGCCGAAGGTGGGGCCCTCGCCCTTGGTGGAAAACCGCTCGACCGTGACGGTGCCTTCATGGAAGCAACCGTGGTCACCGGCGTGGACAGGTCCCACCTCCTGTTCCAAGACGAACTCTTTGGACCGGTGTTGGCCGTGACGTCCTTTTCATCCGACGAGGAGGCATTGGAGTTGGCCAACGATACACCCTTCGGTCTGCTCAACGGTGTGTGGACCAACGACCTCGGTCGAGCCCACCGAATGGCAAGGGACCTGGAGTGTGGCATGGTCTCCATCAACGAGTACCCCATCACCTTCCCACAAACGGCTTTCACCGGTTGGAAACATTCCGGCATCGGTGTCGAACAAAGCCAAGACGCTCTTCGCTTCTACACCAAGGTGAAGAACGTCAACGTGAAGTTGTGAGGTGGTTGAATGGCGGTTGAGATTGAACAGCGAGACCAAATTCGCCTCATCAAAATGGCCGGTCAGGCATCAACCCAATCGTTTTCAACGGCCTTTTTGCCGAAAATTGCTCAGGCCATCGATGACGGTCTCAAAGATGCAGAAACCAAGGCCATCGTGCTCACCGGCGATGGACGTTTCTTTTCGGCAGGCGCCGACATCAACGCCTTTCAAGATTCAATCGAAACGAACTCGGCACCAGAACTGATTCGTAATCTCACCGGGGTGCTCCATCCTTTGCTTCAACGCATGAGGACTTCCGCCACCATCGTCGTCGCGGCGCTCAACGGTGTATCGGCCGGGGGGGGACTCGGTCTCGCCCTCGCTTGTGATGCTCGTATCGGTACCGACGACGCCCGTATGGCGGCGTCCTATGCTGGCATGGGCCTTTCACCGGACGGTGGAACAACCTGGCTGCTTCCACGGTTGGTGGGTGAGCAACGCGCTCGTCGCTTTTTCATGCAAAACGAAGTTTGGTCAGGTCGGGAAGCCCATGAGTACGGGGCCATCGATGTTCTGGTTGAACCCGATTCACTGATCGATACGGCCATTGCCCTTGCAACGGTTTGGTCCTCATGGGGCCCGCATACCAAGGAAGCGACCAAGCACCTCCTTCACGTTCAAACGGACAACGATTTCTCTACTCACCTTGACCATGAGCGAACGCTGATTGAAGCTGCGGGAACCACCGAGGCCTTCAAAGAAGGTGTTTCGGCTTTCCTCGAAAAGCGCTCACCAAGGTTTGAATGAATCAGTTGATGTTGTACTGAACGGTTGGCTCCTTGTTGCCACCAAAGCGCAAAAGGCCTACAATGAGTGCAATAAGGGCACCACAAATTGAACAACAACCCGCAAAGAAGGAGGTGCCCATGAGGGCACCCTCTCCCACGATCTCTCCAAGTACGGGGATGAGCATGGCGTCCAAATCAACCACTTTCATGGAGACGTTGTTGCTGTTGGAGACGTAGATTTCCTCTCCGATTTCACATCGGTTGAGTGAACTGGCTCCATTGTCTTGGTCTTTGATGGTGCTGCAGATGACACCAACGACGACGTGGTCTTCGATGTCGTAGTAATCCCAGGCTTTTGCGCAATCAATGGTGGCCACCCGCTCGCCAATGTCGTCCCCGTCGGAATCGGTGATGTTCAGTTGGCCCAAATCATCGCATGCATCAGGTATGCCATTGCTGTCCCCATCGGCCTTTGGGTCGCCGGGAATCAGCATGTACCAACCGGTCTCTCCTGCATTATCATCGTCGGTGTGGATGAGTGCTTCTTCAGGCAAAAGGTCGGTTGTATACGGACCTGTTTCAATACCATCAAGCGTTTCTTCCAAGGCGGAACCCGCGATGCCGCTGATGGCGATGGCAAGAATGCCAATGGCCAAAAAAACAGCAGCGAAAATCATTGGGACTTTGGGCCCTTTTCCTTCATTCCCGATTGTGATTTGCTGCGTTGACATCCCCGGTTGATAGCCGGATGCGACCATCTCTGGGGTGATTTGTTGCTGGAGAACGGGGCTTGGGCCATTGACATCAGCGTCCGAGATGTTCGTTGATGCTGCGTCCGCTGCATCCTCGCATCCGTCGTTGACCGCATCGGCCATGGCTCCCCAAGGGGTGAGATTACTCCCGTTCATGGTGCCAAATAGAACAGTTGCTCAATAAATGAATGGGTGGGTCTGCGACTATTCGAAGTTGGTTTCCTCGGCCTGTCCACTGGACCAGTCGTAAATGCCCTTCCCCGTCTTCTTTCCGAGCCGGCCCTCGGCCACCAAGCGTTCGAGGAGGGGATGGGGTGCATACGCGTCGTCGTTGAACGAGCGCTGAAGATTCAACAAAATGTCCCGGCGGACATCCAAGCCCACGAGGTCGGTCAGCGCCAGCGGCCCCATCGGGTGCTTGTAACCCAAGACCATCGCTGTATCGATATCCTTGGCACTCGCAACACCGTCGGCCAGCATCCGAATGGCTTCGTTGCCCAACACAACACCCAGACGACTGGTGGCGAAACCAGGGATGTCCCTCACCAGAATACAGGTTTTCCCCATGGCCCGACCTGCTTCTTGGGCCGCAGCAATGGTGGTTTCAGACGTGTGCTCATGGCGAACAAGTTCCAGCAATTTCATGATGGGAACGGGGTTGAAAAAATGCATACCAATCACTTGGTTCGGCCTTGATGTGGCCGCAGCGATGTCAGCGATGGACAGTGACGACGTGTTGGTGCCGAGGATGGCGTGAGGAGGAGCCAGTTCATCCAATTCGGAAAAAATGCGCTGTTTCAGTTCGGGGATTTCAGGAACGGCCTCGATAACCATGTCGGCCTCCTTAACGGCCGCCGCTAAATCCCCAACAGCCGTCAAGTTCGCCGACCATTCGTCCCGTTGTTCGGGTGTGGTCTTTCCGCGAGCGATGCCTTTCTCCCAAAACGCCGCAATACGTTCCATGCCGCGTTCAAGGCCATCGGGAAACGCATCGTACAGGTTGGTTCGCCATCCGGCTTGAGCGCAAACTTGAGCGATACCCGCCCCCATGGTCCCCGCTCCAATCACAGCTACACGTTCAATGGCCATGGTTGGTGGAGCAGCCTCACCTTCATGATGCTTGTCCGGTGTCTTTCTGTTTTGACTGCGCCAAAATCACGCCGCCAACGATCAACGAGAACGCCACCAGCAGAGAGGGGCCGAGTTGTTCATCGAGCAAGAGCCACCCTCCAAGAATACCGAAGGGAGGGACGAGGTAGACGTAGAACGCTGCTGGTCCTGCTCCAATGGTGCGTATCCCGTTGGCGAACCAGACATAGGACAACACGGTGGAAAACACGGCAAGGAACACGATTCCAATCCACGCATAAAAACTGGGGGTTGACCACCCGGCATGCAGCGACTCAACTCCGGCCCAAGGGGTAAGAATCGCCAGTCCAACGACCGAGGACCAAACGGTGAGGTGCAAGGGAGACAACGGCTCTTTCGCATCCTCGGGAACCTCCGTCATCACCCGCTTCATGATGATGGTTGAGGCCGCCCATGCCAACGCAGAACCGGCGATGAAGGCGTTTCCAATCCACCGGTCAAGGGTGGGGATATCCGTGTTGGGGGATGCTACGAAGAGCACCGCAACGCCTGCGAAAGCCAAGGCCAGGCCCGCAAGCAAGCGCCAAGACATTCGTTCATTCAGGAAGAGAACGGCAAGGAAGGCGGTGAACAAGGGGTTGAAGGTGATCATCAACGAAGCGTCTCCTGCAGCCGTATAACCCATCCCGTGCATGAACAGCACTTGGTAGAAAAATGTGGAATAGAGACCAATCCATCCCACTTGCTTCCACTGGTGTTTTGAGGGCAAGGTCCACTGGTCTGACCATTTGAGGAAGGCCAAGAAGAGAACCACCACCATCACGTAGCGAATCCATGCAGCCGTGATGGGTTCAACCTCTGAGGCGACCACTCGACCAGCAGGCCAACCAAGGCCCCAGATGGCCGCCACGAGCACCAGTTTGGCATGAACGCTGAAGTTGTTCATTCAAATCGCTCCAAACCCAACTGCAGCATGCGGGTTCGGGGAAGCCCGATTTCCGGTAGTCCTGCTGCTGGGGCGTGGAGCTTGAGCCCTTCAATTCTGTTGACGTACAATCCATAACTGGCGATGTCATCAGGCCTGTAGGGGGTGTCGAGTCCCATTTTTTGGAGGGTTTGGCATGCTTTTTGGGAATAGATGGGGAAGAGGTTGGTGGAGAAGTGCATCCATTCTGAAATGCGCTGGGCATCAACACCGTCAAGCGTCATCAGGTGTTCAAGCAAGGAAACGTCGGGATAATTGGTGGTACGGAGCACCATCTCAACCTCGTTCACGATGTCCTCAGGCCAAGCGAACGGGGCGCGCTCAGCCCATTGGTCAGCGATGCTGATGTGTTCAATCGATTGTTCAGCTTGGACGGCATAGAGCGATTCAATGTAGGAACGGTCTTCGTAGGCGTCGGTCACCAAACCGGGCAGGGCTTCGAAAAAACGTTCACACATCTCGGCGTCCACGCCGTAAAGTGCGACGGGGATCAATCAATCCACCTCAAATTCAAGCCTTGGCACCAATGCCCGAGGCGATTTGACGAGCACTCATGGGCTTCTCAGCCACCCACTGCTGCTTGAAGAGTTCCTTGAGGTCCTCCTCGTCCTGAGCGGTTGGGAGGTGGGCGGCCATGTAAGCGTCCCAGTCGTCATCGGAGCCTTCGAAGAGCGTGCCTTCGACGGTGTACCGCTGGCGCTTGAAGTGACC
>MDSZ01073145.1_pt1 | contig 12889 bp, 1 predicted proteins | sample 811201 | NCBI WGS metagenome assembly MDSZ01 (sample SAMN05326647, study PRJNA326480) | marine metagenome | isolation source: seawater | place: Indian Ocean: North | collected 2010
AACTTGTGTCTCCATAATGTTTGCAAATAGTTTTAAAAACGTATCTATCTCATTAAAGGTTGTGGTTTCATATATTGGAATATTATCAAGACTGTCTGGAGTCATAAATCCCAAATTTTTTGTTTGCACCGTGTTTAATCCACCATGCTTCAATGATTCTAAGCCCATTCTGTCTTCGTAGCTTCCCAAACTAAAACCATTAAGAGAAGCGCCAAGATTCATCATGTGACACATTCCACCATCTACAACTCTAGGATTGGCTTCTACATTCCATACTCTGGAATATTTTACCAATTCTTTTGAACTTTGTACCGTCGTAGGCGATGACGAGTTCATTGCTCTTACTTCAAAAAATTTCTCTGCTGCGAATAAAACGTCTTGCATGATTCTATGTCTGTTTTCTATTTTTCTTCTTTCTAAATGATTTTGTCCGCTCAGTAATTCTAACATTAGTTGTTCTTTGTATCTTTCCTGTTCTGCAGTGCCAGTTCCATATTGCTCAATCGCAGCTATACCAAGAGCTAATGTGAATTCTATAGCCCATATTGGAGCTCCTGATAATATTTGATACAAATCAAAGAATGATTGCACATGTTGATCATAAGTTATCCCAGAATTAGAAGTTGTTTTTTCGATATCACCCAAATCGATTACTGCTTTTTCTGAGAGTTGATCTCGGAGTTCATTGTACTCTTGTGCGTTGTTGTGAATATAATCTATCATGTTTCCATATGTTTTAATTCCATATCTTAAATTTTCAACATGGCGCTCAATTATATCATAAATTGGATCGACAATTTCTAAATCGATTTCATAAGTATATTCACCAAAAGTTAAATGCTTAAAACCATTATCATCAAATGAAAATCCACACGAGTCATGACGATATCCCGGCAATTTTTGTAAGTTAGTGCTATTGATATCCGCTATTCTAACTTTTTCTTGGGGAGCATCTAATCGTACCCTATATATGTCAAGTTTAATTATGTTAACAGATTGATAAAAAGATTCTTTGAATGTTGGATCCATATCCATAATATTGTTATACATGTAGCCATGCTTTGTGCTTCTTCTCAATAATTTTAAAAAATTTATATAAAAGATCCCATTAGTGTACACAGGAACACTAAAACTCTGATATGATACTCCTCTTTTATAAGAAAGAAATAATTTAGTAGTAATATTGGATTTATTGACGTCTGGTTTATCTGATCGATTTGAGACATCATCCAAAACAAGATCATACATTGTCGAACGATGCGGCTGTATTATTTCTTCTATTCTCTCTGAAAGTCTAAAATCTTGCACTTTTGGCGATGCTGCTATTTTATCTTCTAAGATATGACAACCATATATTGCACTAAATCTCCATTTAAGTGTTTCAAGATTATATTCAGGATCAAAAACATTGGGCAAGCCTAAGTTAAAATCCGTAGAAAGATCCGTAAAATCTAAAAACAACATTGCATGAAAGTAACAATCCTCAACACTAGATTCGTTTTCAAAAGTAAATTGTTCCCTAGGGATCATAAAATCATATACTTTGTTGCCGTCATCATCTAGCTCAATAGCTCCAAAATTTTCTATCAATTCATTTGTGTAATTGTTGAAATATATGTAACCCTCTTCTATTAACCCATTAGCATATGATTCTGCCGCTGTGGTGACATAAAGAGTAAAATCATTTTTAAATTTTTGAGTTAACACGCCAAAAGTCCCCCAAGGAATTTGCAACGAGTTCTGGAGAAATATTAGTTTATATAGATCTTGCGCTTTTTCTGTTAAAGTTGTTGTAGAAGAGTTCGGCCCATAATTAACTAACCAGTTAGCCTCTTGCAGGGTATTTAAAATAAAATGTTGCGCCCATGGAGGAAGGCTCGATTGTGGGACACTAAGGGTGGGGCGTTGGTATTCTTTTAAAAAATTGACTAAATTTCCAACAGAATCATCTCTAGAATATATCCAAACCATCCGTATACTATTTTTAAACAGATCAGTCATCAAATAATCTGCTACTCCATCATCTTCATCTTCTACAACATCACGTACTGAGCCTTCTATTTGCACAGAATACTTAGTATAGTTTTGTCCCAGAGGTTCTAAAAAGACTCTTCCTACTTTAAACGAGGGTATTAAATCATCTAGTGTACACCTAGCCATTAGCACTCATCTCCATCATTATCAGAAGTATATAGTTCAGATCCCGGAGTTTGGCTGGCTTCGTTATCGCCAACATTACTGTCAAAGATATTACCTTTGCGTTCTCTAGCAATAATTTTGTCAATTTTTGTTTTGCTGTCTATTTTATCATCAACGGAAATAGAAAAATAAAAATCAGCAAACTCTGGAGTCACATCTACTTCTGATATCTGAGCGTTTATTTCATCATCGTCTAACAAAATTCCGTTAACAACTTGCTGAATTTCTCTTTTAAACATTTTTGGGTATAGCTTTTCTTCTTGAGTTGTAGAGTCTGTAATTATTTCGTATACCTCCAAACTAAATGAATCGTTAAGCAAATCTACATTATTTTCAGTAACATCTAACAAAATATAATCATCTTTCAGTCTTATGAACATGTTTTCATCTGTGTTAACTGCGACATATCTTCCTGTTTCTGGATCGCTGACTCCTTTAAAAGTTTTCTCTACCAACATTGGCTGTACTTCTAAATTGCAATTTAGCTGTGGAATGTTCAAAATTGGCTTTTGGCATGTATATGGGCTGCTACAAGTCACACTAGGATCGTTTGTAGTTGATCTAGAGTTGTAAAATTTTCCTTCTAAAAAACCAATTTCCCATGCAGCAACATGCTGATTGCCAAGTTGAGAATTGCCCAAGGGAAGAACATTTCTTAAGCCATCATAGTCTTCAAATACTGAGGGATCGTATTTTAAATCTGTAACATTCGAATCATGATACACCCCCTCTGAATTGATGTCGTGAGTTTGTTTCATGATTCTCTTTTCCAGATCAGTAAAACTAGTTTGAACTCTCATTGATGGAGTGTTCTCTTGAATTCTTGGCTCAATATTGTTATTATCCTCAACAATGCCGGCTCTTGCGCCATCATATAGAATATCGTCATCAAAGAAAGCATAGTACACGGGCTTAAAAGTTCCCGCAGCTAACTTTTGTTTGCCGTAAGAGCTTAATTTGATTTCTAATACTTCTTCTTTTTTATCAAAAAATGTCATCGTAGTTCCTCCTAATAGTCATCATCGACACCATCTGTGCCTTGTCCTACGCCACCGCCTCCGGCTCCACCAAATCCAGCACCACCGCCTTCACCTTGTACGTCTGCGTTAGTATCCTCCAACTCAAACTGTATGTCTGTGGCGTTCTTCTTTCTAGGGCCGCCACCTCCGCCGCCGTTGTCATCATCCTCATCGTCCTCATCATCTCCACCTATCGAAACGATAACTCTGGTATATAGATCGGAAGCACTAGTGTTGCTATCACCGATAATCAAGCCTCCACCTACGACTTCAGCAGGCACTCCAACCAATCCAGGGCCATCGCCATCTTCATCAGCTTCTTCTTGTGCTCCAGAAGTTTCCGGTATAAGCACTCCTGTTCCTATGCTTGATCCCAACTCTGGTACTACAACGATTCCGCCGATCCTCGGCCCATCATACTCAGGGCTCTCGCTCTCGGTTGGAGGCTCTTCTATGACTTCTTTTCCTAATTCAATGTTGACTTTCATCTTGATATTTTCCACTAACGAGAAGTAGTCATACGGCCAGTTGTAGCCTATCTTCATTTGATCGAATGATGCTTTGCTCTCTTGAGTCAAGTAATTGTCAGCTAACAAATCTTTTCTCATCTTTTTATTATAGTTCGTATTAGCTCTCAATTTAACTTTAAAGATTCTCCACTTTATATCTTTTAGATTAACCAATGATGGATCTTCAATTTTGAGTCTACCCAGAAGACTTTTTGTGTCTAATTCGTGTGTAATGGTTCTAGTTTGCATTTCGACTTTCTTTACATTTTCTGATCGGACTCCTTGCCACAAATCAGTCAAATCATTTCTGTCTAAATTTTTAGAGAATTCAAATATGTACATTGCAAGAGGATTGACATCGTAATTGATAAAATCCAAGTGCGGAGGAAATACGTATTTACCCATCAAGGAAATTTGACGAGCCACCACAGCATCGGGTGCTTCAAGTTGGGGGCTGGCTTGAGTGCTCATGAAGGGTGTTGCTGTACCACCTTCTGTAGAAGTTAGATTTACCAACTCTGCCAACAATTGTTCTCTGGCTATTCTGTTGCTGCTATTTTGAGATTGAGACTGTTCATTAGATTCTTGTTCAGATCTAATTCTTTCCATTCTCTCTGCGGCTTCTTCTTGAGTAATTAGTCCTAGTCTAAACATGTTCAAGATTGCCTCTACTGGATCTAGAGGTATGAATTGTGGCTGAACGCCGCCTTGTTCCTCGTCACCTGTTGCTGGTGGCATAATATATGGCATTGCTACTACTGCTTCATTTAATATTCTTTTTTCGCTAGTGATTCCCATTTTGACTGGTGATTTGTTGAACCCAACTAAATCAGCTAATGATAATACTTTTCTAGGATCCAAGTTGTTGTGCATGAAACGTCCCCAACGAATTGTAGATGGGTTGCCAGCAATGTTTTTATCAGATTGTGGAGCGTATTGAACCATTTTATTAAAATATCCCAAATTTCTAGGATGCTGTCCACTACCTCCCGGTGCAACTGGTGCACCGGCATTGTACCTAATTGATGCTCTAACAAACATAGGCTCTGGGAAGTTATACGATTGTGTAACTGAGGCTTGTAGAGCCGGTGCTGCGTCTGGTATGGGAGGAATGAGCTTGAATTTCTTCCTTATCATTCCCATACTCTTAAAAGGCTTGATCCCTTTCTTAGAAATACGGGCTACAGAGTTTGCAATTTTTGCTTCTGAGGTTGGCGCTATAGAAGAGATGTCAATTCCTTTTTGTAATAAACTGCCAACAATTACTCTAGAGTTGTCAGTCATATCAATCTTGGCTAAATTAGTAATAGTCAATTGTTCGTTAACACTCTCTAAAGCGTCTACAAAAACTTTAGGGGCAAATACGGTTGGAGATCTTCCGCCAACTGTATATGTTGCACAGCTTACATCTTCTCCGTCAGCAAAATCTGCAGACTGTGCTCTGTATGGCATGCCAATAGAAAAGTCTTTCAAGAAGTCTTCGAAGATTCCTCTATTGAAGTCTCCATAATCAAACTTAAGTGCTTCATAATTTTTTGTTGCAATCAGCAGAGGAGCATATGCAGGATCTCTGTCATAATGATAGTAAGATGCCGCCCAATGTCCTTTGTGAGCAGAAGATATTCCGGATGTTGCCGTTGACACAGAAGGGTATTCAGTACTCTTATCGACACCACCACGGTAAACAGATAAATTAATTCCGGCATTAAAAGCGTTTGATGTATCGGTTAGCTTTGCTTTTGTGTAGATACTCCCATCTCTGAAAACATCGAACAATTTAAATCCTTCTATTACATTTTTGTTGTATGCTGAATCTGTCGCAGTTATATCCACACCAAATGCAGTATATAGATCTGTGTCTCTCAATTCTGTATCCAGTACCCTTCCTGTTTCTTCGTCGATAACCTGAATTGCTGTACCACAGACTGAGAATTCATCTTTCCCTTCCATTCTTCTTCTGTTCTCTTGTTTCGGGACATATGGGAACAAGTTAGTCGTAACATTACCTACTCCGTATGTATTGTCCATTCCTTCTGTAGCATCACAAGTTTTTGTTCCTTGTGGCCTTATGACAACCCATTTTGGGTTCGGTATTGTCATCTCTGTTCCAAATCTTATATATTCGGGTGGAACGTCAATTATTTGCATGAAAATACCTTTGTCTGGATCTTCTGGGAAATCTCCATATTGATGCCACATTCCAATTGGGTTCATGACTCCGCTAAGCTTGTGGACTAGCCCCAGCGATGCATTAGGATCAACGGCGCTTAAAATGTCCGGATTCTCCTGTCTGGTACCGCTTAGGCTTATCTTATCTGTGTAGATGTCTGCTGTTGTTGTGGCGCTTTCCATGTGAGCGTTATACTCTCTGTTAACATACTTTGAAAAGTCTAAGATAGGTGTTTCAAATTTAGATTCAATAACCCAGCATGCTCCGGCATTAGGAAGCTGTGTAACCATTGTGCTCATGGAGCCGCCTGTATTTATGGAGGGGCCGAGCAATCCCTCACTGCGGGCTCTATCTGCCTCTCTTTCACGAGCATCTGCGGCTGCTCTTTCATCTGCTCTGCCGGCTGCAGTCGTAGATGATTGTCCCTGTTGAGATGGAATCAAAATTGCTCTCTTGAAAAGATTGAACGGAGCATCGACTTGCATTGCATTGTCGTTCATAGAAAACCCTTGTGGGCCGTAAGTTCCACGATCTCCATAAGATCCAGATTCATGGTTGATTTCATATCTCAAGAACTTAATGTCTGTGTTCTGTATAATTTCATCTAGTGAATGCTTTCCAGATCGTTGAGGCGTAAATGTCATAATAGCCCAACCCTCTCCGTCGTAATAGGGAGGTGTGAATGGGGCGTTATATCCATTGGTTGAATCATACATCATGTATGTCGTATTATTATTTTCTCCGGTTTGGACGGTAAGTGGATCTCCAGATCTGCCGTTATATTCAACTGCGACTCCACCTGCACAAGGTGGGCCGAAAGCATTTGGCTGAGAGTACATCATTATGGTTTCAACCTCTGCCCATGGATTCATATTCGGACGAGGGTAATTTACTTGCTTAATGTTATATTCTAGCTCTGCTCCGGTTTTGCCGGCAAACTCTCTAAGGAAATAATTCGTTCCACTAGGCGGACGATTATAATAAAGATCTTTAGCCCTGTTCTGTAGTGCCGTGGTGCTCTGCAGATTAATGATATCTGCCGCTCCACTATATTCTACATATGGATGCTGCTTCTTAGACTTGTATACCCTGAATATAGCTTTATATACTGTACCTTCTTTGGCATTTCCAAAGTTGGCGGCAGTCTCAGGTAACGACACAATTCTTGAAGATCTACCTTTTTGCAAAAAGAATTCCATCGTTTCTGCAAAGAAATTGTTTGACATCATTTTGTAGTTTGGATTTGTCGCATTTCCTAGCATTGCTTTGACGTTCATTGAGGAGCTTATGTGAGGGTTTACATCAACTAAAAACCTTTTTGACATAAAGGTTTCTGGCGATAATAGAGTCTCAAACGGCAAACGTCCATCAAAGTATTCGTTCTTAACCATATAGTTTAGTCCACCATATGGATCCCTAAGAGATGCCGTAGCCATCTTTGAGTGAACTACAGGATAGTCTACTGCTATACCTGATTTAATTGTGTTATAAAGCAGTCCGGGAGACATTATCGCATCAAAGATTGGGCGTGTCTGAGCAATCGGATTGTTATCTGGAAATACCAGATCTGTGTTGTCTGGATCTGCTTCGACAGCGGTGATTCCTTTTCCATATGATTTCGCAAAGGCTTCGCACATTTGCACAGTTCTGGTTTGTGGATAAAAACCTTCGTATGGCAAGAAGCTATTAATTGACTCACATGTCAAAGTAAGAGTAATAGGAATAACGTCAACTTTGGGAACTGCGTTATCTTCGATGAAGTTTTCTAGGTTCTTGACATAAGATGTAGTAGAAAATTCCATTAAAAAGTCTTTCGCTGCTTGAGAGCCCTTTCCAGCATTTGTTGCTACGGTGGCTCCATCATCCATACTAGCACCTGTCAATTCTAGCCAGTAATTAGTTTTTATACCAAAATACTGATCAGTATTCATTCCTGCGTTTATGATACCTTCTACGTGAGAACTAACTCTGTACTCTGGAACGAGCGAGAAGTGCTTATTTTGCCCTCTGTGCTTCTCGTACCATACATTGTAGTCCTCATCCATTGGCGTGAGTCCAGAGAGATCTGGAGTCGTCCAACGAGATGTATTGTCGTATAGCCCATCAGTCTTAAACCCTAAAGATCTAGTCAGAGCAAAGTGGTTTGATCTAAGTTTATATGCCGGTTGTATCAATCCTAGGTTTGACTTTCCTGTGGGGCATCTCATAGATCCGGGGGATGTCAAAGCATGAGGGTAGTTGTATCTTGGCTGTGGAATGATCTCTTGGAATTTAATTCCTCTGAACACTCCATCTCTACCGTCATTTAATCCGTTGGTAGATATGTTGTGGAACGTTCTAGAGCCTGTCTTTGTTATACTCCCATTTTGATCAGATCCAGTCACTATATTGTTGTTCGTAAAAGGATCTGTATATCCATTTCTTTGTGATTTGACTGTGAATGATGCTGTATGATCAGAGTTATCATCGTTGTATACAACGTTATCTAAATTACCAGCGTTGTAAGAAGAAACTACTCCACCGGATCCGTTGTCAACAGCCTGTATTTTGGCTTTTACTTGATCCCAGAATGCTGTGTCTGTTATTGTTGCCCTGTTTGATAGTCGGGTGTGAGATGGATTTCCTGCTCCAATTTTGCTATTATCGGCATCCTCTCCAGTTTCACTTCCGGGATCTACTGCTTGAATTGTGAAAGTATGTGACTTACCACCACTAGGGTTAGTTATGATTAAAGTTTCTCCAGCTTTTGCTCCAGTTTCATCCAAAGCCCCTTGTGGACTCTGTAAGGTTGAAGTCTTAAATGAATCTCTGGATGGAGAGCCAGCTGAGTTATCTATTTGGAATGCCAAAGCGGCGGTTGAACCAGGGCCGGAGGCATTCTGTGCAGATCCTGTGTGGTTTGGATTTGTACTAACGTCGTTCTTAAGTTCAAACGTGAAGTACCCATCACTATTGCCATCTGTGATTGGTGTTGTTACGACATATCTGGTATGTGTCTCGATTGCATTCTTGAGGTTAGTGTGGAAGTTTGAATCATTCAAAGTAAATCCAGCGTTTTGAGCTTGTACGCCAATAGTCGGAGAAGAATAAGGGTTAGTATTTCCATTATAAAGTTGGAAAAACTTAGAATCAATTTTTATTTTATCGCCATGTTCTGCTTTGGTTGCATTTGTTCCATTATTATTCACTATACTAGCGAATACTCCACCAGCATTAGATGACGGAACATTAACATTCAATGTTGTGGCAGAGCCAGTGCTAACGTGCGTAACAGTAAAAACTCTGGGGTTGGTATCAGCAGTTTGATCAACCTTTTCGACATCTGATAGCAGCTCTATGTGAGATTCTATTTCATTCCAGTAAGTCGCATTGTCTGCCACATCGCCTCTGAACTGACTGTTGCTAGCGGCAGAGCCATGAATTACCTCAAATGCATGCCCAGCAACTGATATCTTTTCACCTGATTTTGCTCCAGAGCTAGCTAAAGCGCCACCAAAACGTCCATTATTTGTTAACACAAAAGAGTCCCCAACATCACTACCGTTACCGGCAGGATCTGGTGCGTTTCCTCTGAGTCCGGGGATGTAACTTTCCACTGTAAATCCTCTAGGATTAGCGCTATTTTGTGTTACTACTAAATTATTTCCACTGCCATCGTTGCGTGTTTCTAGTGCAGTTTCAATTGTGTTCCATAAGTCTGCGTCGCTAGATCTAGCTGAGTTAACATATATTGTATTGCCAACGATATTATAGTAAGGAGATGCACTTGTACTATGATTATTAAACCCATCAGCTTCTACTCTATAAGTTGCATGTGCACTATTCGTGTTTGTATCCCAAACTACAATGTCCACTGAATCTCCATCTGCCATTCCAGTCTCATTAGCACCGTTTCCGGAAGCTGAAGTAATATTAAAAGAAGAACCATTAACTGATAAATCATCATTTGCTGCATCACCTATCGCATCTGCTTTCAAAGTTAATTCTTTTGGATCACCAGATCTTGACTGAACCGTCCATGTATTGTGTGCGTTGATTTGGGTTTCTAGTTCTGCCGATGGATCAGAAGCTGTTGCATCAATATAGTATAATTTTGGATTACCAGAAGTATCATCTGATCTGCCTTCTGTATCTAAGATATATCTACGATCAGCTAATTGAACATAGTGATTGTTTTGCGCTCCAGAAGTAGCTGCTCCGCCATTGCCTCCGGTGTTATTTGGAGTTCTTGTGACTTGAGAAGGCTGATCGCTAGTGTAGAATTTTGTATTTCCTCCGCCTACTGCAGTAGAAGTGACAGTAATTCTATTTGCAGTTTCTCCGGTTCCCAGCACCGCATTCATGTCCAAAGATCCATGCATATGAATAGCATCTTTTATCTTGCCATATAGTGCCGCATTGGTGTTTAGCCCGGCGTCTGTTACATTGATATATACAGTAGAGTCAGTATACCCACTAGTTATTGAAGTAGTGTCGTGGGCTGCATTAGTAGAGTCAGTTATTATAATATGAACTGCATCGGTAGTACTATTCAAATTACCACTAGTAAAGTCAGATCCTTTACGAAGTTTTAAGGTAACATCTGCCGCTGTACCTAATCCTGTCAAATCACTACCACCGGCAATATTATTAACACTGTTGTCGAACACTCCGTTGGCTGTTATCGTTGCATCTCCTCCGGGCCCGGTGTTGTTTGCTGTGACTGTAAACGTTCTAGAATTACCAGTACCTGTTGCGACAACGCCGCTAGCCCAATCGTATCTACTGTCTGCAGCTTTAATTGAAGATATAATTCTATTGATAATATTAGTCTGGGATTGGCTACGGCTTACATTAGTTCCAGTATTATCACTGGCATGTGATTGTGCAACTAGTGTAGAGCCAAAAGTTATATCATGGGATCCTCCTCCTGAGCCAAAACCTATTTCACCAGTACCAAGAGCGTCTGAAACATTGTCAAAACTTCTTAAGTTATTATCGGCATTAAAAATTGTTGGATCAAAGTCGTAGTTACCCACTACATCCTTTTCTATGGAGAATTCTGCGTAATCATTGCAAGGATCTCCGTCTTCGGCATTGTTGTGTGTTTTTTGTACTGTGAAGGTATTTGTCGGAAAATGTGCCTCCATTACAGCTTTTAAATCGTTCCACAGTGTTGCGCTGTTAGTAGGGGTTAGAACATTGAGAGTTTGTATTTTATTAGCAGAATTGTAAGCATTTGCTGATCCGCCTATAAACCTGAAAGTGGAGCCGGCGTTATCTATTTCAAAATAGTCACCAACCTGCCATCCGCACGGAGCTTGATAGTTGGTAAAGTCAGTTTTTGGTAGTGCTGCATCTCCAGTATTTGGATCTAAAGCAAACCCGTTCCAGCTATTTGACGCAAGGCTAAACGGTGGAGTTGATTTTACTTCAATCTTGAAAGATGCAAATGGTTGCGATGGGGATCCGCCTGATCCTGTCGAATAGGACACATTATAGTTTTGTCCGAACTTACCACTATCATATCCTTCCAATATTGATTTAACGGTATCCCATAGTTCTGTATTGCTTCTAACTGTGTATCCTGCATTTGAACTCCAAGTCTGTGCAGATGATGACAATCCCGGTAAAGCTACAGTACCGTTACCAAAACCAAAATTAGTAGAGTTTGCGCTATTGCCTGTTGCCAAAGACACCTCAAAAGAAGCTGTTGTGGTTGTACCACTAGCCTTATAATATGGTATATGTATAAATTCGCCTTGTTTGACGCCGACTACGCCTGTTCCACCACTTGAATTTATTTCGCTAAACGGCTGTCCTGATGTCACATCGTCTGTTCTGATCAGTTTTGTATGTCCAAGTGCGTTGCGTGAATCGGTTATGCTAAATTGTCTTCTTCCGGAGTTATCTGTTACAACTTGAGTTGTTGAGAGTAGTTGAACGGTTATGTCTCCATTGCTTCGAAAGTCTTGATGAAAGTTTATAATATCTTCTACTTTATCCCAAAATTTTGTTGATGTATTGAAATCTGTACTGTCAGTCTTAATGACTACAGGGTTCGTGCTGCTAGCGTAATACTTCGGCCCAGTGCCACCGGGTTGGTGAGTCTTGGTACTGGTGACTGATCCTGCTTGCGTAGTAAATTTAATCCAAACATAGTCAGTTGTATTACTAGAAGTCTCGCCAGATCCAGCTAGCGTGTCATAATCACTAGTGTACCCTACTGTTTGTTTCGGCTTTTTGATCCCCAAGTACTGGACAGCATCACCACTCTTATTTACCCGATACGTAGAGTTTCCAGATCCGTTTGTTGCTGTGTCTCCGATTCGAAAAAAGCCTTGGGTTGAGGTTGCGGGCTCGTGGATACCGTTAAGCTTAAATGTAGCCGACGATAACTCTAGAGGAACATTTTTGCCCTTGACTTCAAACTGAAATTTGGCTTTTTGTCCGGCGGAATACTGTCTAGTATCTGATACGACAAATGATCCTTGAGATTTTGCTGCAGCGCTGTAGGCTCCAGCGCTAAAGGTAAAATATCCGGATGTTGCTGTACCGGCAACATGCTGCCCAGCTACTGTAAATGCTGCAGTTGCGAATGCTGCTGTTGATTTTCCTTTTGCTGTAAAGTTCATTGATGCAGTAGTTTCACCCACAAACTTTCCTACAGATGTAAACGTGCTGGTAGCTTTATTTCCTGCGACGGTTGCACCAAGAACTTCAAAAGATCCTGTTGCTCCTGTACCGAATCTTGTAGCTCCTGCTATTTCAAAAGATCCTGTTGCTCCAGATCCAGATCTAATTAATTGTTCATCGCTGATTCCGTTATGGAAGTGGTGATCTTGGTTTTGTAGAACTCCCGGTGCTCCGGCAGAATTACTAGCGGCAGCTACAGGATCCCATCCTCGTGGAGTGCCATCGGAGTCATCCGCAGTCAGTCCAGTAGTTGCTGAAGCTAGGGCAGTAGGAGCCCCTCCAGTAAAGTAAGTTCTAGAGTCCATACTCCAGATTGA
>MDSZ01078271.1_pt1 | contig 12889 bp, 13 predicted proteins | sample 811201 | NCBI WGS metagenome assembly MDSZ01 (sample SAMN05326647, study PRJNA326480) | marine metagenome | isolation source: seawater | place: Indian Ocean: North | collected 2010
ATAGATCAATTATATGATAATATTGAAACAACTAAAATAGATGAATTAACTGCACAACAATGTTGCTCAATGGCATCTATACATCCTGATTATAATAAATTAGCAAGTGCAATTTCTATTTCAAATTTACAAAAAAATACAAGTAATTCTTTTTATGAATCTATTAAAAAATTATATGATTTTAAAGACGTAAATAATAATAATTTTAAATTAATTAGTAATAATATTATGAATATTGTAGAAGAAAATAAAGAATTATTTGACTCTATAATAGACTATAAAAGAGATTTTATTTTTGATTATTTTGGTTTCAAAACATTAGAACGTGCATATTTAATGAAATGTAATAATATAATAGTTGAACGTCCTCAACATATGTGGATGCGCGTTTCTATTACTATTCATGGATCAAATATTGAAAAAGTCAAAACAACATATGATTATATGAGTCAAAAATATTTTATTCATGCAACACCTACATTATTTAATGCTGGAACACCCCGACCGCAATTAAGCTCTTGTTATTTAATTGGTATGGAAGATGACTCAATTGATGGTATTTTTAATACTGTAAAAGAATGTGCTCAAATTTCTAAATGGTCAGGTGGTATAGGTCTTCATGTACATAATATTAGATCATGTGGATCACATATTAGAGGTACAAATGGTACATCAAATGGTTTAATACCAATGTTAGGTGTATTTAACAAAACTGCTCGTTATGTTGATCAAGGTGGAAAACGAAATGGTAGTTTTGCTATATATTTAGAACCACATCATCCTGATATTGAAGAATTTTTAGAACTTAAAAAAAATCATGGCGATGAAGAATCTAAATGTCGTGATTTATTTTATGCTTTATGGTTAAGTGATTTATTTATGGAACGTGTTTTTAGTAATAAAGAATGGTCTCTATTTTGTCCTGATAAATGTCCTGGATTAAGTGATTGTTATGGTGAAGAATATAAAAAATTATATTTAAAATATGAAGAAGAAAAACGCTATAATAAACAAATTGGTGCGCGTGATTTATGGGTAAAAATCTTAGATGCACAAATGGAAACAGGTACACCTTATTTATTATATAAAGATGCATGCAATAAAAAATCAAATCAAAAAAATCTTGGTACTATAAAATCAAGTAATTTATGTACAGAAATCATAGAATATTCGGATGCTAATGAAACTGCTGTGTGTAATTTAGCATCAATTGGATTGTCAATGTATGTTAATGAAGATAAAACATTTAATTATGAAGAATTATATAAAGTTACACAAATTTTGGTTGAAAATTTAAATAATATTATTGATATTAATTTTTACCCAACTGAAAAAACTAAACGTTCTAATTTTAAACATAGACCAATTGGTATTGGTGTTCAAGGATTAGCAGATGTATTTTTTAAAATGAATTTACCATTTACCAGTAATGAAGCAAAAGAAATAAATAAATTAATTTTTGAAACAATATATTATGCAGCATTAGAAAAAAGTATGCTAATTAGTAAAGAACGTTTAAGTGATATGTATTTTCTTAAAGAACATTACATGTTAAATAATTGGAATTTTATTGATAATAATCCTGAATGCAGAACTTATGAAATATATAATACTAGTGAAGCATCGTTAGTAAATGTTATTAAAATAGATAATAAATTAGAACATATATTAAATAAATTACAACCTATTAAAGCAGAAATTGATTATTTAGAAGAAGATTATATTGGTGCATATAGTTCTTTTAAAGGTTCACCATTAAGTGAAGGTATTTTACAATTTGATTTATGGGAAAGTCAACCCGCAAGTGAACGTTATGATTGGAAAACATTAAAAGAAAATATAATTAAATATGGTTGTCGTAATAGTTTATTAACAGCACCAATGCCGACTGCAAGTACTAGTCAAATTTTAGGTAATAATGAATGTTTTGAACCAATAACAAATAATTTATATAGTAGACGTACATTAGCGGGAGAATTTGTTATGGTTAATAAATACTTAGTAGAAGAATTAACAAAATTAGGAATATGGAATGAAGATTTAAAAAATAATATTGTTGCAAATAAAGGAAGTATACAATTTATAGAAGGATTAGATAAAGATATTAAAGAAAAATATAAAACTGTATGGGAAATGAGTATGAAAGATTTAATAGATATGTCTAAAGATAGAGGAATATATATTTGTCAATCACAAAGTTTAAATTTATGGATTGAAGATCCTACTCCATCAGCATTAACAAATATGCATTTTTATAGTTGGAAATCAGGTCTTAAAACAGGAATTTATTATTTACGACGAAAGGCAAAACACCAAGCACAACAATTTACTATTGAGCCAAAGAAAAAAGAAACTGAAGATAATGAAGAAAAAGAATGTTTAATGTGCAGTGGATAATAATTTAATATTTATATTATCTTTTTTTTGATGTTTTAGTTTTAGTAGTTCTACTACTACTAGCTTTTTTATTACTATTACTAATTTCAGAACAATAATCATTTAATCAACTCTTTTAATACATAATTCATTATACTAATATAAAAAAATAATATTTAATATTTATTATTTAATATTATTTGAATTGTAAAAATAAGTCAGCTATTTTTTTATTAACTTGAATAATATCAATATTATAAGTATATTTTAAATAACATCTTAATGTGCATAAAATATCTACTAATGAATTATGAAGTTGTTTTGGAATTGGTTCATTTAAAAATAATTTACTATATAATTCAATTAATTTTGGTTGTTTAATATATGTTTTATTGTTTTTAGTTAATGCAATAATTTGACAAAATTGACTAGTATTTCTCATTGTACAATATTCAGGTTTGCAAATTTTTTGATTATTAACAAATTTTGTAAATTTTTGATCTATTTTATGTCTTAAACATTCTACAAAAATTAATCGTTTATCAAACGAAATATTATGTCCAACAACTAAATCACATTTATCTAAAAAATCATTAAATTCACGTAACGCTGGTATAATATGTATTCCATTTTTATTTAAAAATTCATGATTTAAACTGTGTATTTCTAAACTTGAAGGATCTATTGGAACTACAGGACTTAATTTAATATAATTATTTTTAACAATAGTATTATTGTTTGATAAATCGTATAAAATATAACTTAATTGAATAATATGAGGCCATTTAATTTCATCATAAATTGATGCATTTTTTTCTGGAAGTCCATTTGTTTCAGTATCAAATACTAATATTTTCATAAATATTATTATTTACTATTAATAATATTTTAATATTTTATCAGTTTTAAAAATATAAAAAAAAAATTGATATTTATTATTTATTTTTATGTTACTTTAATAAAATATAATAAATTAATAATCATGGATCATATTCCAGATCACATTAATACTCCTGAGCTACTTCAAACGTATTATGATGTCAGTGTTGATCGTGAGCATGATGAATATAATGATCTTGGAGTAAATGTTTCATCTTATAAACGCCGCCAAGCACTGGTTCCATGGACTAAGGTAGTTTATAAAAAGAATGTCAATAATACAAATGATGAAATTGATGATAAGATTAATGATTAAATCAAAAATTAAATATTATTAAAAAATACTAAAAAAGTATAATAAAAAATATTTAAAAAAAAAATTGATTTTTATTTTTTTATTACTAACTACATTATAAATATGGATACTACTGATATGTTTAAAAATACTACTCTTAAAATTCCAGATTACATTGCACCTTTTGATATTCCAAAAGTTTATGAGTATTTTGATTATTATAATATAGCAACACTAAAAGATGTTATTTATTATGATCATGTAGAACCTGAATATAATGCTGAAGACAAACCATTTTATGGATTTTGTATTATTGAAATTGATCATTGGCATAATAATAATAGTGCAAAGTTCTTTTATAATGCAATTAGTGAAAACAAAGGAAAAATGGTTTATAATGATCCATATTATTGGGATGTTGAATTTCATGATATTGAAGTTAAAGAAGAAGAAAAAAATGAACTCAATCAAACAAGCAATCTAAATCTTGAAGTTAATGAAGATAATAATGTAGATGAGGAAAATTATGTATTTGAAAGTGAAGATGATACTAATGATTCACATTATAAATTTTATGAAAAGTATGATAATAGTTCACGAACTAGTAAGAAGCGAAAATATAGTAGTATTATTGAGAACCTAAAAGCCGAAAATAAAGATCTACGTGAGCTTCTAATTAAGAAGCAAAAAAATTATAAGAAAAATAATAAAAATAAGGATAATAAACCTTCATGGTATCGTCGTCTACGAGTAAAAGTATATTATTAATTTTATAAATAAAAATCTTCATTGTTTATTGGTGCATGTTTACAACATCCATAACTAGTTCTATGCCATGGACTAATACCATATTTTTTTATTCCTTCCATATGTTTTGCTGTTCCATAACCTTTATTAGATTCTAGATTATAATAAGTATTTAGTTTTGAATAACAATCACACATTGTTTTAATATATTTATCTCTTTCTACTTTCGCTAATATAGATGCTGCAGCAATAGAACAATATTTATTATCACCACCTTCTACTAAAATATGAGAAATTTGTTCTAAACTACTATTTTTATTTATATATGTAAAAGGTTTGAAATCATTTCCGTCTACTAATAAATAGAAGTTTTCTGATTTTTTACTATATTTAGTTTTACTTTTAATATTTTCTGTATTATTATTTGTAATTATTTCAATACATTTGTGCATAGTATTTAGTGTGGCATTACGAATATTAATATTATCTATTGTTTTTTCATCACTAAAATTAATAGTATAAGCCAATGCATTATTTTTAATATAATCAGCTACTTCATTAATTTTTTTAATAGAACTAAATTTTTTACTATCTTTTAATAATTCAAATTTAAAATTTTCATTTTTAGGCAAAATAACTGCTGCACAATATACTCTTCCAAACATTGGGCCACGTCCTGCTTCATCTATTCCTATTTCTAGTGCCTCAGATTCTTCATTATAAAATGGAGTTAAAATATTTTTTGTTTTTTTTTTATTTTCCATAATTTAGTATATTATTTATATTTTATTATATATATTATATAATATGAATTTCAATTTTAAAAATAAAAATAGTATTATTATTTTATTATTAATTCTTTTAATAGCTTCCGTTTTTTGCTTTTTTTTAATGCAAAAGAAAGTAGAACCATTTATAACTGACACAGACTATTATAATTACTTTACTCTTATAGGTTCAAGAACTATAGCTAATAAGACATATTATATATCTACATTAAAGGAAGGTTATGCATATAAGTTAAATACTTCAACATCATCGGGTTATAATAATCAAAATAATGTAGTAGGTTCTGTTTATTCTATAAGTAATACTAATGAAACAAATTTAAATTTTTTTACTAGTGACTTAGAATCAAATGATATTTCTTTCAATATGTATTATATCACAGATATTTCTAATCATGTGGATCCTAATCCTAATAATACTTATGATATAAGTTTACAATATTATCATATTAAGGGTTCTACTAATATAACTTTAGACTTATCAAGAAGCCAGACTAGTTTTGATTTAAGTGATAATATTAATTTATTATTTTATGGTGATGCTAGTGGAAATATTTATGATTTAAATCAAATTAAATTATCAAATTTCAATCTTGTTATAAATACTACATCTATTATACAAAATGGTGAATTACAGGGTATTACACAAACACCTACTGCTCCATCAGTTCCAATACCTGGAACAGGTGGAGCAGGTGGTTCAGTTGGAGATATTATTAATAATATAGTAACAGGAAATTCTAATTTAGAAGATTATCCAAATTTATTAAAAGAATATCCATATTTATTACAATATCCAAGTTTGTTACAATCAAGTGATTACTTTTCTCCTTATTATAATAGTAGTTTTGAATCAATGATGTCACTTCCATCTGATCCATTAGTAAACCCAAATAGTGCAATGAATCCATTAGAATATAATCAATCATTATTTGGTCCAAATGTAACACCTATGATGGCACAAAAAATGTGTAAAAATTTAAACGTTGATACTAAAGTTAGTGATACAAGTAATAATAATAATAATAATAATAATAATAATAATAATATGTTTAATACAGATTTAACTGGTGGTGGTTTAAATGGTAATGGTTCAAATGGTGATAGTTCAAATGGTAATAGTTCAAATGGTGGTGGTTCAAATAATATGAGCGCAGATGGAACAACTAATAATCATCCACCTTGTCCACCATGTGGAAGATGTCCTGAATCAAATTTTGAATGTAAAAAAATACCAAAATATGAACAAGGCTATGATAATCCTGTAGTTCCAAGAGCAGTTTTAACAGATTTTAGTACATTTGGAATGTAAATAAATTTTTTAAATATTATTTAAATTTTTCTAAATAATATTTTAATTTTAAAAATTAAAATTTAGAACTAATATACTTTTTTCTCAAATTTAATGAATTATAATTTATTATATAATTTATCATTAAATTTTCATATAAAGTATTATTTTTATTTTTAATTAAATCATTTTATGATTAATCAGTTTTAAACAAGGAGTTGTCGCCTCATCCACCTCCTTTTTGTAATTTTAATAATTTAAATAATTTCATTAAATTATTCTTTTTAGTACATCCACAAGTATTTTTTTTATATTTTAATTTTTTTGTCATTTTTTTTCTTAAATTACTTCTTCTTTTTGAAAGTGGTTTTTTTCCTTTTCTTTTTACTTGTCTTTTTTGTCTAGTATTAGCCATGTTTATAATATAATAAAATATTTAAAATTTATCTATATTTTAAACACTTTCTATCTATTTTAAATGTTTTACATTTTTTTTCTTGAGGAACAATATTTATAACGCATTTTGATTTTTTCCCATAAAGTGGCTTTGTACAACCTTTTTCTTTTTTAGTATAATTAAAAAGCTTAGGTTTTTCTTCTGTACATCTTGATCTAAAATGTTCATAATTTTCCCTTACTTCACAATACGTTAAATTTGACTTTTTATTTAACATTTTATTAACTAATTCATGTAAATTATATATATATCTTGAAAAATTATTTCTATTTTTAAATATATCACGGGTTAAAGGGTATTTTTTAAAATTATTTTTCAAATTTATACGACAATATTTACAAGGTAATGTATATTGTAAATTTAATAAAAATTCTTTATACTTTTTTTTTATTAAAGGAGTAGGATTATTTGGATAATTAAAACTAATTACATGTAAATAATGCCATAATCCAGGCCCCCATACACTTGTTAACATTCCATCACCACTATTATAATCTTTTTTTGTATATACTTTTTTTTTATTTATTTTTTTTTTATAAGTTTTATTATTTTTATACATAAAGTATTATATATAATAATAATAAAAAAATTTAGTAAATTATTATTATATATTATATAATAATAATATAATAATGGAAAATACTTTGAGACAAATATTAGATTCATTAATAATAATTTATAAAGCAATATTAAATGATAAACAATTATTATTTATTATAATTATTTCTTTTGTAATATTTATTGGATTAGGATTTTATTTATATTATACAATTATTAAACCAAATATAAGTTTTTCATATGTAACAAATAAAGAATATGTTAGTAATACATTAGATAAAGATAATAATGAAGATGTTTTAATAATGTTATTTAAAACTGAATGGTGTCCATATTGTAAAAGTTCTATGGGTGAATGGAATAAATTTGTTAATTATATAAAAGAATTAAATGAAACAATTGATTATACAATAAGAACATCTGTTATTGATTGTGATAAACAAGAAGATATTGCTAATAAGTATAATATAGAAGCATATCCAAGTATAATTTTACTTTACAAAAATAAAACTTATGAATATGATGCATCAGCTGATAAAGATAATTTAATAACTTTTTTAGAATCTTCAACTAAAAAAGATAATAAGGTTATTTATTCTAAAGATTAGTAATATTACTATTATCTAATAAAAAAGTATTGCTATTATCTAATAAAAAAGTATTACTATTATCTAATAAAAAAGTATTGCTATTATCTAATAAAAAAGTACTACTATTATATAATATAAAACTATTGCTATTATCTAATAAAAAAGTACTACTATTATCTAATATAAAACTATTGCTATTATCTAATAAAAAAGTACTACTATTATCTAATATAAAATTATTAACACATTTAATACCTAAATCTATTAAATAACTACGTTCAGAATAATTTTTACTAATATAATACCAATATTTTAAATCTACAACTTCAAAATTTAAACTACAATTTATAGTATAACTTATTTTTATACTATTTTGATATCCTAATTTTGATACTTTAGAAAATATTTTCTTTAAAATATACATAAAATAATTAAATAAATTTAATGATTGTATGTCTATATTACTATCTGTTTTAATTTTATAATTATTGTTTATGTAAAAACTATTAGAACAATCTATAGGTTTATTTTTATCATTTTCTAATACTATAATTTCTTTAATATTACATTTTTCATTTAATAAACATTCATTTATTGGAGTATTTATACAAATACCACCATCTAAATAATAATTGTTATTATAATATACTGGTTTAAATAAAAAAGGTACTGAAGATGACATTGTTATAGCTTTAATAAGACTAAGATTAGGATGTGATTTATGTGAAATTTCTATTTTATTAAAATTATTTAATTCAGTAGTATAAAAATATAAATTAATTTTAGTATATTCATATAATTCTCTTAATGTAATATTTATGTTTAAATCTTTTCCTAATAATAATGGTTTTAAACAATTTAATATAAAATTTTCATCTAATATTCCTTTATTATTAAATATATTTAAATAATCATTGGTATCAAAATTTATTAATTTTTCCCATGGTCGTTTAATTAAAAAGTCATCTATCCATTCCCAATCATAATTTAATGTATATATTAATCCAGTAATAGAACCAATTGAAGTACAATATAATGATTTAATATTTTCATATTTTAATATATTTTTTTTACTTAATTCTTTAATTACTCCATATTCTAATAATCCTAATGCTGGCCCTCCACCTGATAATACAATATATTTAATAGTCATAATTAATAAAAAACAAAATTATTATTTTAAATAATAATTAATAATAAATAATTATTAAAATATTTAATATTTAATATTTAAAATATATAATTATTTATATATTTTAAATATGAATAATGATTCATTATATAATTTTAATAATAAATCAGATGAATCAGAATCATTAAAATTAAATATGGATGAATTATATATTAAAAAACAACAACAAGATTTAAATATTTTAAATAATTATAATAAAATTCTAACTCGAATACATAATAGAATTAAATATATATCAAAACAACTAATTAATGATCAATGTTGTTGGTATGTAATGCCTGAAATGATGATTGGTATACCAAAATATGATCATAAAGATTGTACTGCATATGTTATTGAAAAATTACGTGATAATGGGTTTGTTGTTAGATATACACATCCAAATTTATTATTTATAAGTTGGAAACATTGGGTTCCTACTTATGTAAGAAATGAAATCAAAAAAAAAACTGGAAAAAATATAGATGAGTATGGAAATATAGTAGAAAATAATTTAAATTCAAATAATAGACAACATGAATATAATAATGCTAATTCATATAATAATATAATAATTAATAAAGAAACTAATAATTCTAAAAATAAAGATTATAAAGATATAAAAACATACAAACCATCTGGTAGTTTGATATATAATAATAATTTATTAAAAAAAATAGATATAAATGATTTATAATAAATATATTAATTTAATAATAAAATTATTAATAAATTAATATGAATAATTATTTATTTGATCTACCAAATGAAATTATTGATAAAATATATTATAAAAATAAAAAATACATTATATCAAAATATTTTTTCGTATAAAATAAAAAAAATAAATCATTTACCAATTACATATACTAATTATTATTTAAATTATTAAATTAAATATTTACTTTTTTTTGCTTAATCGTCTTTTTTTTCTTTTTTTTGTAGATTTTTTATTTTTGCAATATTTTTTATTTTTTGTTTTTTTATATTTTTTTCCACCTATTATTTTTTCATATGACTTATCATAAGCTTTAATATTACTATGATTTTCAAATAATTTAATAAATATTCTTTTAATTAATTTTTTAAATTTATTTATAAAAGTTGTATCTATATATTCTTTAAATACTTTTATATTAATAATTTCATCTAGATTAAAATCTTTTAATTTAAAAATTTTTTCATTATAATCAATTACTATTTTTTCATTTAATTGATTTAAATTAAATGTTATTATACTATTTTGTTTTTCTGTATATTCAATAATTAATTTTTTAATTTCTTCAAAAGTATTAAAATCCAAATCTATATATATATCATTTTTAAATTTAATATAATTTAATAAAAAATCTTTGTCGATATATTTATTTGAATAAACTTCAATAAAATTATTTAAATTTTCATATTTTATAAATAATTTATTTTTATTTTTAAAATTAATATAATAATATAATAAATCTTTATATAGATCATTAACTTGTGTTTCAAAATCAAAACATTTTAAAAAATTTATTAAAATGTCATTTATATTAAATAAATTTATTGGTATATTAAAATTTTCTTGATTTATTTTCAATATTTCTGAAAATTTGAACTCCTCTTTATTTGTTTTATTAAATGTAATACCAAATAGTTTAAATTCACCTCCCTCTTGTAAATCTTCTATGGTTTTATCTTGTAAATCTTCTGTGCTTTTACTTTTAAAAACTTCTAATAAAGATATATACTTATCTGATTCTAAAAATTTTTCTATATTTGTAAATAATACTTTTTGTTCATTGTCTTCACTTTTTTTTAAAGAAGAAAAATTATTTAAAAATATTAAAAAAGTTATAACATATATATTATTTTTAAAAACTTTTTTCTCATGTTTTTCACCAAATAATAAATTATATCCTAATAATTCTAAATAATCATATTTTATATTATTATAATCTTTTATATTCACCTCTAACTTTTTTAATTTTGATTTAACTTGTTCTCCTTCTAGTGATTCTAATTCTCTTTCTTCTCTTTCTAATGATGACTCTAGTCCATGTAATGGTTGCTCTACTCCATCTAATAATGGCTCTACTCTATCTAATTGTGACTCTGGTCCATCTGATGGTGCTTTTATTTCATCTAATTGTGACTCTGGTCCATCTGATGGTGGTTTTATTTCATCTAATTGTGACTCTGGTCCATCTGATGGTGGTTTTATTTCATCTGATGCTTCTAGTTGTTTTGATGGTTGTTTTATTTCATCTGATGCTTCTAGTTGTTTTGATGGTTGTTTTATTTCATCTGATGCTTCTAGTTGTTCTGATGGTTGTTTTATTATATTTGATTGTTCTATTTCTTTTTTATTATCATCCATAATAATTAATAATTATATTATAACAATAAAATTATTATAAAATTTATTATTTATTTTATTAATAATTGATAAAATATTTATTAAATAAGTTTAAATATAAATAAATAAATATTTAAGACAAATAATATGAATTTAGAAATAAATGAAGATCTACAAATTAACAATTTAAATAATATAAATAATACTAAAAAAAATAGAAATAATAATAATAATAATAATAACAATGAAAAATTAAAAAAATTATGGAATCAATTTGATGAAGAATTTGACAGTAATAAATCTAAAAAATTAGAATGTATTTATATAAATGATAAACTAAATAATATAAATAATGAAGTTTGTACTAAATGTGATTCATCTTTATATATTGGAGATGATAATTTTTTAACATGTTTAAATCCAGAATGTGGAATTATATATAAAGATAATATTGATAGGGGAGCTGAATGGAGATTTTATGGAGCAGATGATAAAAATAACTTAGATCCAACAAGATGTGGAATGCCAATAAATCCTCTTTTATATGAATCATCATTTAGTTGTAAAGTATTATGCCCATATAAAACTAGTTATGAAATGCATAAAATAAAAAGATATAGTGAATGGCAATCAATGCCGTATAAAGAAAAATCACAATATGATGATTTTCAATATATATCAAATATTTCTCAAAATTCTGGTATACCTAAAATGATTATAGATGATGCTTTGCGATTTTATAAAAAAATTTCAGAAGCTAAAACTTATCGTGGTTTAAATAGAGATGGTATTATTGCTGCATCTATATATATTTCATGTAGAGTTAATAATTATCCAAGAACCGCTAAAGAAATAGCTGACATATTTAATTTAGATAATACTAGTGCTACAAAAGGTTGTAAAAATGTTATGACTATTATGAATGAAATAGAACATAATGATAATGAAGAAAAAATAGTATTAAACAAAACTACCCCAATTGCATTTATAGAACGTTATTGTAGCAAATTAAATATAAATAGTGAATTAACAAAATTATGTAAATTTATTGCATTAAAAATAGAAAAACAAAATCTTATTCCAGAAAATACTCCACATTCTATTGCAGCTGGTATTATATATTTTATATCACAATTATGTAATTTAAATATTTCAAAAAATTTAATAAATAATATATCTAAAATTAGTGAAGTCACAATTAATAAATGTTTTAAAAAATTAGAATATTATAAATTTGAATTAATCCCAAAAGTTATTTTAGAAAAATATAATATTCAATAATAAATTGAATTAAAGAAAATATTGATAAAAATAATATTAATTATTATTAAACAAATAATAATGAATATTCCAAAAATAATATTTATAGTACCATATAGAAATAGAGAAAATGAAAAAATAC